>JAABUP010002873.1_pt1 | contig 31924 bp, 30 predicted proteins | sample 5559201 | NCBI WGS metagenome assembly JAABUP01 (sample SAMN10711887, study PRJNA513373) | rock metagenome | isolation source: Antarctica rocks | place: Antarctica
CCTCTCCGAAGACTGCAGCGAGTTGGTCTCTCTACACGTCCCCGAAGAGTTGTATGTTTTGCGTCCCCCTGCTTTTCGAGAGTTACTCTGGAAGGCCAATTGTCTATTTGCGGAAGAGCTGTAATATCGTACAACAAACCCGCCGAGGAAAGGTGTCGTGTATATTAGCTTAGATAAGTCACGGATGGATAATGCTGCAAGAAAGAGTCTGCTGTGCCTAGCCCTAAAACTACTTTTAATCTGCACTGTCTTCACGTGCTATTTCGTCTATCCTCCTTAGCAAAGGAAATCTGCCAGTCCTCTCTCCGGACGAAGGAAAAGGCTGATCGTCAAACAAGAAAACAACATGCCAGGCTCGTTGTCTGTTGTTCCGTCACCCACTCATCTTTCCCCACATTATTGTAGTGAGTAAGTATTGTACTGTCAAAGTCAAGACACACCGTTTCTGCTCAGAGAATGAGACTCTACTCTATATATCTTGTTCGCCCTTACCCACAACACAACACAACACAACACAGAATCATCCCGTCATACTCACGCAAGATGAGGTCAAAGTCAGGATCAGGATCAGGATCAAGATCACGCACCAGCCAAGGACTACGATTTGATATATCAACAAGTCGAACATAAACTGCAACGATGGTATGTTCATTTCATTTCATTTCGTGACCAAGAACAAACAGCATTTTCAGGGTGAGGGTTTACCATTCATGCATGTTGTATGTTCGAAGGAAAGGGGATGGGATGGGATGGGATGGGATGGGTGAATATGAGTGTTGGGGAGTATGATTGTGACAGACATACATGGTGAATGGTATTTGGGTATTCGAATACTTGTATATGCGGTTTATATTTTATATTTTATAGTTGGAGAGCTCTTTGATGTGTTGACATCGACCGTGGCTTCAGAGGATATTCATGTTGACATTCATTCACCGCACTCTGACCTTCAAGCTACAACACATCACTCTCTCTGCTCAACGCACATCTCTCAACCATCAAAGCAGGTCTCGCCCGTTCTACTCATCTCATCTCGTCTCATCTCATCCCATTACCCACCCCGCCTTCATCTCCTCTCTTCATCCCATCTCACTCGGAATGACGCCTAAGAACCACTACCGCTGCGCCCTCTGCCGCGGCCGCTACACGCGTCGCAACACGGTGCACAACCACTTCCCCGGCTGCGTGCGCCGGAACGGGAATCCGGATGGGCTGGTGTGGGATTCTGATCCGAGTTGTTGGCGGAGAGGAGCGGATGGGCCGTCGTTGGGTCCGGTTCAGGTGAGTTGATGTGAATGTGAATGATTGGGGTTCTGGGGTGTTGGTGAGGGGATATGATGTGGGAAGCGGCGGTGTGGAAGCGAGTGTTACCGTTGAAGCTGATGATGGTGGTGGATCTAGGGGGATGATGAGGTTTCGTCGCAAGCTGAAGAGCTGTCATCGTCGTCGGGGAAGGAGGAGGAGACGGTGGACATGCCGTCATCACCGCCTGCTTTGATTCCGGCTGCGGCTTTTGGTAGGATTGCATCACCTGAGCCTGAGGGTGCGGAGGAGAGGGGGTTGCATTCTTTCACGGTGATGAGCATTGCGAGCCTGTTGATTATGGCCAGTAAGGACCACGCGGAAAAGGGGGTCGAGGAGATCGAGGCCGTCATGGCACTGTGGCGAGAGATGGTGAGTATAAGTCATCCGCTGGGGTGTGGTGGGTGGTAGTTGATGATGGGCAGCAACCCGAAGAGGTCGCCAGAACTTCAGCGTCCGATGAGCTGGCACGAGATCCTGATGCTCGGCGCGTTGCAGTGGGTGTCTTCGCCAATCGTGTTTTTGCGTCTTGTATGCGCGAAGTAGATGGGCAGCACGAAGGGTTGCTGGCTTTGGCGTCAGGGCTGAGAGACCTGGCGGCGACGTTGGGCGCTGCTGACGCTGTGGCCAGGATCCACGATCTGGTGACGGAGGCTTTGGGGGATGATGGACCCATGTTGCTGTGAGCGTTTTTTTGCGCAATTGACTGGTGATGATAGTCGATGCGTGGTGGATATTTCATCACTCGTTCAAGGTTATCCTTGTTTATTTCTCGCTTCTCTTCAGGAAAGGCAATGTCTCTTTTGACGAGAAGGAGAACGGGCTTCTTGGTAAGTCCGGTGACCTAGGGCTCAAAGCCTTGGCAAAAAGTTCATCCTCCGAATCCTGGCTCTTTTTTCTCCCTGTTGAATCCTCTGCAGATACCCTAGGATCTTGATGCTGTGCTCCACTACGTGATGAAGGTCTACAGGCTTCCGGGTCTTTGGTTCTCTTCTTGGCAATGGAATCTATCGATGTCGCGCCGTAATCTTGTTGCTGGGCACGAATGTATGATGGAGGTATCTGGGCCGCAGTTCTTGTTGATCGATTCACTGAAGCCGCAGGTGACTGATGAAAGGCAGCAAAGGATGATACAGCGACATCTTGACTTTCGGGCGATAAAGGATGAGCCTCCTTATCCTTTGCTAAGGACGCCACAACGTGTAAGTATACCAACCCTCCACACAAGTGGTTATGTGCTCACCGTCGTTCCTTTTACTCAGCTCCTGCTCAGTAGTCCCCAACTTCAATCCCTTTAGTTTCTCACTCAACCTCCCGCCACCAGGCGATCTAGGAGTCATTGGACTCAGTGGCGCGCCACTTACAGACTCGTTGACTGTTGGTATGCTGATACTCGTTGGTTTTGGTGCAATTCCAAAGTTCTCTTCTATCCATTCCTTCTCCTGGAGCGCCATGTTCAGCCCAACACCCTCCACGTTCGTCTTGCTCTCCGTCTCAATTTCCTTCCGCAGAACCTGTAAACGCTTCTTGGCCCATATGGTGTGAAGTACGCCTTTCTTGCCGGCCGTACGTGCTGTAGCGCCAAGTGATGGCGGGAAGATAGCTGGCAATGGGTTGATTTTCATGGTGAGCGGCTGCCTGGCCAGAGATGTGACTGTTGGCGTTGTGGTATGGGAGAGAGTGATCGACGGCGGTATCGCGGAGCCAGGCGGTAGCAAGAAATATACTCGACGCGTTTGTTCGTCCGTACGGTCATCGGCTGGTAGGACGGTGCTCTTGCCCTGCCAGGAGACATGCCAATCTCCAGCCGAGCGTCGAAGTGCATCCTCCTCTTCCCACTCCACCATGAGGATCTTGGTGCCGTCATTGCTTCCGCCGGCCTCGAACTCGAATCGAGCAAGCGCCACAAGCGAATTACCACCGCTGCCTGACGGTGCATCTTTGCCACCAACTCTGAAGCTCTCTGTAGGCGTGAAGGCCTGTCTATTTAAACTATGCGCCATGGCGTCCGCTCAAGCGTGCAGGGTGAATGTTGATTATGTCAGTGAGGTCACTCTGATTACAGTCAATCAGATGCGTCAAGATTAGGAGAAGGCACAGATTATCGTGTGTGTCATCATCCCAAGGCATCAAGGAAGCCAAGATAGAATGATATGAGACAGGGGCTTTGACAGGTTTCCCACTGATACCCCTCGACCAATCAACGTGCTTGATTCATAGTCTGGTCATCAGGTGACATACAGTAACATGTGGTTAGAGGCAGATGATGTTGCTGTACCTTATCGATCTGATGATGCGTCAGGAATGCCATGACATGCAATGCAACTAACATCTCACACTTCTTACTCAAAGTCTTAACCTGGCTGGACGCTCCAGTAATTCGTACAAACTTCATAAGCAACCGCCTGTTCACAGCACATTCCCCGTCCACAGCACCCCATCGGCCCTCCCCAACCAGCCCGGTCCTCTTCTCTCCCGTCCAAGACCAGCGCCAGCACCAACACCAACACCAACACCAACACCAACACCAACACCAACACCAACACCAACACCTCCCCATCTCAACCAACGACGATCCACCAACCGAACCCACCCACACACACCCGGGATGGCGAACACATCACCAACCAACCCCTCGGGTCCCACCAATCCCAACCCGCCCCGTATGAACCCACAAGCACTCATAGTTATTCTTCAGGCACGTGAGGCCAACTCATCAATCAAGACTCACTCCCTTCCATTGGTCCTCGCCTTGCCCTGTGTTACTACAATATTCGTATGCAAGGGGGCGCTTGAGTCCGATTTCAGCAGACCTATTCATAGCCCACTGAATCTAGGTAAACAATCGATGATTGGTCTCGATCCAATAACCTCGGCGCTAAACATCGCCCCGCGTCCTTTACAACTACTCACTCCGCGTCCTCGACGGCAGGGATGTTCTCGGCGCTTAGAGTCCGTGGCCAAGCTTCGACGCTATTGCAAATTTCGAACCAGGATGACGGGTTTCGTTGGTGTTGGTGCTGCTTTTATCATCTCGTGGACCTAAGTTGAGCTTAAGTGAGGAAGTTACTGTTTGTGGAGAAAGGTACGCCGCAATTGTGCGTGGTAAACAGGAGCGGTCTGGGAATGGGCTCTGTTTACGGGTCTGAACATGGGTCATGTTGACAGGCTAGAAATGGGTCTTGTTGACGGTCGGATATTTGGTGTTTTCAATATTGAGTTGTCGTGCAACATGCAGGCATTGTAGTGTGTATTTGGAGATGATCCGAATAGCTTCATGGTTTGTTTCTTGGAGGACTAGATGGTGCGGGTGAATGGTGTATAACGGGTTTAAAGACATTGCTGCAGGCATACGCCTGCCGGCCAGTAGATTGCTCCTGAACACCTGGTACTTGACATTTAAAAAAAGATCGCGGTATAGCCACCAGCCATCCGACACCGATGACTCCGTATACTCCAGCCATAAGTAATATCATGATATCGTGCCTGCCTCCGTTAGATGTAGGATACCTCCACCCCGAGTAATAACTGAATTGTGATCGTAGGTCTAGGAGTGGCCCCGCTTCGTTATCGTGCGCTGTATATGCGGGTCGTAGAGTAATATGGCGAGGAAAGAGGGTTGGTGAGGGAAGAGAGCTGATGGATGGGGCAGAACGACGTGACCTCTGGGATGAGGAGGTCGCCGTTAGAATTCCAACTCCAGTGTAGAAGGATAGGTCACGTCGTCGCAGATGTACATCCAACCCTCCTCCGCTTCCCCCTCGGTGCCGGCTCAAGTGGCGTGCGCGTGTATGTGACAGTACGGGTGACGACTTGCTTGACGCTCACGGGTCGGTGGCTTCCGATGCGAGGTGCGTCAAAGTATCGAGTCTTGCCTTCGAGGGCCCAGTCCGCAGGAGAGAAGGGAGAACGCACCGCAGCGCTCAGAGGAGAGTCTGTTGCTGGAGAGTAAACAGGAGACTGCGGAATTCGCAGCCGCCGCAAACCGGTGGGAGTCCGTGCTGATTTAGGATTAATGAATGGCGACGGCGGTACTGTGACTGTTGGCGATTTGTGGTTCTCACAGTTGCAGGAGCAGCCACTGCTGGCAGTCGATGGTTGAGACGTCGGGGTTGATTTGCCAGAATACTTGTCACTACCAAAGCTCGTGCCGGTAGCAGGACTTGTCACAGCCGGCGACAGTGCTTTGAGGAACTCCGTGTATGCTGTCGGAGGGGTGATTGGCGTCTTGATGTCATCCTCCAGCTTGATGAAGTTGCTCCAGCCCGGCAGAGGGCTTCTTGGGAGTTCCGACGGGAGGATGGCCGACGTGGGAGTCTTGAGAGCATGTGGCTTTGGTTTGGCAACGGCTGCGGAAGGCATGACTATCTTATTGACCGTGGAGGTGGAGTGACCGAGGTGTCAAGTGAATGACTCGGAGAGATCAAGTGACGGCGACGCCTACAAGCACTCGGTAAGCCGTGGTAGGTAAACTCAAGACGATGGCAGGCGGGTGCAGTGTGCTTTAAGGGACGGACTCAGAAGGCGGCGCATACCTTTTGGCGTGCTTTGAGGCCAGCTCAGAGCTCTTTTAGCAGCAAAAAGCTATGTATACACCCGGTGGGCGCGTAGCTCACCCGCAGAGTGCAGCAACGTTGCTCAAACAAAATATTATGTTACAGCGGCGGCGGGTGATCCGACTTTAGATACTCGTAGACAGGCTAGTGGAGCCGAATCTGCTTTAGGTGGTTTAGTGCTCTCCCGAAGATGAGAGGGTGCGGGGCACGACGAGGTGTGATTGGCCACGGTGTCGAAGGATTGGATGTGACTTCGTGCTGGTCCTTGCAGCTGAAGCTGCAGTTGGTCGACGGATTTAGGCCTTGACGCTGCTGCCAGCGATGGATGGGCTTGCGACACACTGGGTAAGAGGAGGACAGGATGAGTTGGTCCCTGGTGAGATGAAACGAGTGTGGTTCGGTATTTCTGCCTTTGCTGCAGTGGAGAAGCCTCGATGGCAAGATATTAAAACAAAGGGAATGTGGAGCTCTCTCGAATGAATGGTAATAATGAACGAAGAAGTGGCTGCTGCCACCGCGTTATATCTCCAACACCGTTGCCCAGCCGCCGAACAGCAGGAGATTCAGCGCGCGGCTTCAGCTTCACAATAGACCTCTATTATCGTCGAAACCACCAGACGAAGATTCAGATACACGAAAGACCCCGACCGGCAATCTCAATGGAAGGCTCGTTGGTGTTCTCTGCCCCTCCGTCCCAGAGGGCGCGCGTCATTTGAAGCCAGCGGCTCTATCAACCTGTCCCATCGAATCAAGAAGTGCATTCGTCTGCCAAGGTTTATTATGAGCTCTTGCCCAATCTCGCTACATTAAGTTGGGGCGCGCTTCAGTCATTCTGCATCTTAGAATTCCATTCGTTTTCCACCAACAGAGTGTTTTCGGAGCCAAACATGAGACGTCGTGAAGCACTGTAACTTGGTACTTCGTCCAGAACTTTACGCGCAACATCCACATGATAATTCGTAATCAACATCCTGGACACTCCGACGAATGCTTCAAGTACTTCGTACCTCCTCCGTATGTTACAGAGTTGCTTGTAAAGTGAAAATCTGGAGTGCAAACAACACCGCGCGCTATACTAGAGAAAACTGGAGCGATGCGTTATAGAGTCCGAAAACGTAGACAAGCCTGTAACCGCTCATCGAAAGCCTCATCGCCGTCTCCAAATGCACGCACATGATCTCCAACCTTGATCGTTGGGACCCGGGAAATGGGGGGGAGACAGTCCCCATAAGGCAGATGGCAGGTATGTTGCCCAAACAAAACTTTGCCGTCGAACCTGCGTGTCTTTGCAAGGGTCACGAATGGCTCTTCGTTCTTCTCGGCAGTATTTTGGTCGACGCAGACCATCTGACAGCGCCGACAGGAACCCAGCATCTGAAAGTATTGCTGGCCAATCTGCAAGTACCGCCATGTGTCTTCAATGTATGGCTGCTCGTGACCAGGCATAAACGCTGGATCCTCGGCAACAACAATGTTCGCTCTGAAAACTTCTGCGTGCGCGGCCTTGCCGCTCGTCTCTTTGATTTGCTCGTTGAGGCGGTTCAAGCTGGACCTCGATATAGTCAATATTGGACTCTCATTCGATAAAAGTATTGGCATCTTGAAGATATTTCTCGTTTCTGGTATGCTTGGGAAAGCCCCCGGTATTTGCATACTTTTGGAAGTTGCCTGATGACTTTGTAGATGAGCCTTAGAATGTCGCTGCGAGCTCCCATTCTCCGCTGCAGGATATCGTGCTAAAGTGCAAGACACACCGATGGCGCGAGTGAAGAACTCAGATATCTTAGGGGAAGTATATATCTGAGCTTTGACATTATCACCGCACACTTGTGAAGACTTTGTTTTGAAGGCATCCATACACTCCGTACTACCTTGGAAGTAAGAAGGATCGGCCGAAAGTGGAACCGTAATCCCTTCAATTTGAGTTTGGACCGCAGAGTTATGATGCTGCACTCGTAGAAGTCCTCGCCCAAGGTCAATCTCCGGCCGAAGTAACGCCATTCTTGGATACCGTTTCTGACTAAGTGCAGCTCCAGTTGCCCGATGGACGAGGCACCACTCCCTGTCCCAAGCCAAGCCTTCTCTTCTAACATCCCACCGGGTCTCTGGTGGGATCTTCCAACCACCACAACTCTTGATAGGGTAAACTGTCAGACTTTGCACGAACATTTCTCCGTACTGAGACTGGAATGGAACCGAGTCTGCCGGGTTTGGATGTTTCTCGACAAAGAACTCCCGAACGAAGTCCAGGAAAGCAGTGATATCTCGCATGTTACTCATAGCGCCGAGACTAACCCGAATCACTCCAGTTGGCTTCCCTTCCAGAACATCGTTGTCGTTGCCACACCGCTGGCCTGCGGAGAAGTTGCGCTTCATCTCCCATGGCGCCAGACCTAGAGCTGAAGCAACGCCGCCTGGATTACATAGCCCTCCCGTCCTCAAGTGAATGTTCTTGATTGTTGCGAGTTTCTCGACCTCGGTATTACTCACCCATGCTCCTCGGCTATTGCGGAGGTTGAAAGCAACGACAGGACCTTGCTTTTGTCCATTGCCAGCGTCCAAGACTGAATTATCGTATATCTGGCATACAGGCTTACCATTGCCATGCCTCAAAGACAACAAAGCTTCACTTATCTTTTGGGTAAGGGCGATAACATGCTGTGATATGCTTTCCATAGATCCGTATAGTCTTCTGTGAACATCAAGCGCACTGTCAAGGGCCATGATGTTATGAAAAGGCAATGTACCGTCCTCGAGTTGTTCATGCAAGCAACCTTCTTTTCTTATATGCCACTGTTCTCTGATACAGGTCACCATCTCCACCGTCCCCCCTCCGAAATACTTGCGTCCTCGTAGTATATGACCGGATTTCCTGCGTACGATCAGTGCACCAAGTTGGGGAAAGCCAAAGACCTTGTAGAAACTGAGGACCGTAAAGTCTGGAGCATATTCGGAATCACTAAGGTCCAAAGGTGACGTGGAAACCAATGCAGCGGCGTCAAGTAAAGTGTAGATCTGCTGGTACGTCGCGAGCTTAGATGATCGAAGTCTGCCAGGCCAATCAAGAGGCAACCGACGTCCGCTCATGTTAGATTGCGCAGGGTACGCGAAGAGACCAAGCTTTCGCCCTGTGTTGGATTTCAATGCGGTCTCTGTGCCAGAGAGCCAGAGATCAACTTCCGCGTCTGACTTGAAGCATCTCTGCCCTGCTATCGCGTTCTCTCGGACACCAACCAAGCTTGTATGCGAATCCTTGTGATATCCGTACCAATATCCAGCTTCATGCTCCCGGAACGCTTCCATCACTAGCTTGATCCCAGCGGTGGCATTTGCCACGAAGACGATATCAAAATCTTCCGGATCGGCGTTGAAGAAGCGAAGTGTTCGTACTCTTATATCCTCGATCCGCCTCGTGGACAGCTGAGAGGAAATTGATGCGGAGTGCGGATTGCCGAAGAGGCTGGATACCATGTCGTTCGAGAATCGTTCAATGAGTGACTTCGCGTACAGCGTTGTGCCAGCATGGTCGAGGTAGGTCGTATCTAGATTACAATCGTCAAATGGACCATGGTGCTCGCGCCAAAAGAGAAGAAAGCTCTCACCTTTAAGCATTGGGTACTCTTCTTCTCGAAAAGCATCAACGCCTGCGTTGTAACCTGAAATGCGGCGATCATCTGTTGCCATATCTGCCAACAGCTTCAGATATCAACAATGAATACTCATGGGGGGCGCAGGACCCAGAGGTCCAGGTATGAATCCAGTTTAGGATATCGAAGTCTCATCTGAAAGCCTCGTGACCAGGAGACTCTGATCGTTAGTCGTCAACCACCCACCGGATGAGGGTTGTGGTGGATATCGGAGACCCCCGAAACACCTCGCACTTCTTCTTTTCCCGTCAACCAACTTTGTGAAAAATACATGTAAGGTCAAGTAGATTAACCGTTTACAATCCACATCGATCAGGTAACCAGCCTGTAAGTAGTAAGATTTCACTGCGATGTGATGACGTGCAATGATCTGCACCATTGGTTCTTCTCGGCCAGGAGTCTCAAATCAGCGCCGCGAAGGCAGCAAAACCAAGAACAACGTCTCGTGACACGAAAGTATATAATCTTTGTCGCCAGCAGGGGCTTGTTGGGGTCACAATGACACTTGTAGAGGCTTGCAGTTGCCGTCAGATGAGAAGGCCCTTGAGTCTTAGAACGTGGGAGTACTAGTAGGGACGGAGAGCATGATAGTAGTGTGTCATGATATTCATGAAGCTATATAATATAGGTAGCTACCTAATCTGGATGTGACGTCCACGCCGATCAACAGCCCTGAAGTCCAAAAACTTAATACCTTACTGCCAGAGAATCCACCTTGGCAGGGATGATGATAGTGATAGTGACGATGGTGATGACCATAGCGTTGTCGGCAAAGGAAAGAGAACGCCCGTAATTGATGCAATTCAATACCACCCATTCCGCTGATGCAACGCTATGAAAACGAAGTTGAGATGGTATAATGCTATAATGCCCGGTCCAAAATGAAGGAAAAGATGTAGAATATAGACAAACAGGAGTGAGAAGGTTATATCATGTTTCCGTTAACGTTGATCTCGTAGCCATCGCCCTTCTGCTTCAGAGCCTTCGCGAGCATCAATTCCCTCATCCAGTCAATCCGCTGGTCACGCGTCTTGACGGCGAAATGATGCGCCTTTCCTGTTGCGGCACCTAGAATGCCTTTCTTCTCCAGGGCAGGGATCAACTGGAAGCTGAAAGCAGCCGCGTCGGCATCTTTCTTCTTGCCGCTGAGTCCGAGAGACTTGAACGCTGCGCCGAGCTTGTTGGACGCGAGAGACGAGCATGCGACAGCGTAGTCATCAACGTCAATGTACTCGAGTGCGTTCATGGACTTCTCGTCTCTGTGCATGGCGAGGCGGGTGCCTTTGAGCGTGAAGTGGTGGTCTTGCCATTCGTGACGGAGGAGCTTAGTCTTACGCTTCTTCATCCAGCCCGCGTGGTTGATGTCATTGGCATTCGGAGTGAGGTCTTCGGGACCATCGACGGGCTCAAGGACGCGGTGCTCGTCGAGGCGAGCCATGGGGAAGTTTGGCTGGCGGCGATGCTCGGCACGGGAGGCAGAGCGCCGGATGGGGTGGGTGCCATAGCGCATGTCTGGCGGCACCGACTGAGAGGTCTCACGCGCGACCGGACCAATAGGTATCGCGGTGACAGGGACATCCATCTCCGAGCATGGAGTTCCATGCCTGTAGATGTTGGAGGGTGTGATATCACGATCCGGTGAGAACGCACTCGCGGAGCGTCCGTTAGGGATGGTCAATTTCGGAAGGCTTCGAAGATTCTCGTGTGGTCGAATGTTCTTAGGTGAATGCAAAGCTGGGAACATCTCATACGGTGGAGTCGTAGGCTCATCAACCGAGCGTTCCATTGAACGGTCCATATGCTGGAAGTTGAGGAACTGCCTGACGTTTTCTTGTGGATCTCGAGTCTGGACGACCTTGAGCCTTTCTTCATCCAAGCGGACGGCCGGAAGCTGCCCGGGCCCAAGGACATCAGAGGATGCGACGACAGATGGTACAGCCTCAGACGTTGGCCGGATCATGTTCCCCGCTGGGGAGGCATTGTCAGTCTCGCCAGCAACGAATGTCTGGCGTCCTTGTTGAGACTCGATTGGGAACTCTTCTGCAAGGCGGGCAAGCTTTCGCTGTTGCTTTTGCCATTTAGAACAATTCTCTCCCTTCGAACACTTGTGCGGCTTAGGAAGGAGTTGCTCGATCGCCACGATTGAGACAGATTCGGCTGGGGAGATGATATCATCAGTTCCTTGTTGATGATATTTCCGACCACGCCTCCTTCTGGTGGCTGGAGAGACAGCTTGGTCATCCTCTGGCGAGACTGGCAGGGAGCAGTCATTGTGTCGATGGCCTTGTGCGCTGGTCTTCGGGCTCCTTGTGGCGGAGCGAGAGGGTGGTTCGATTGGAGTTGCCGCCGGTGATACAGTGTTGCCTCGGATTTTATGTATCTCGTTCCATAGTCTGTGGCGCTTTCCAAACGATTGAATGTCCAGCTCCTTGAGGTCTTCAAATTGAAGGTCCAATAAGATAGCACCAGAGATGTCATTGTTTTGGAACTTCTCGACAACGGATTCATCAAACCCGGAGGCATACATCCAATCAGCGACTTGCTGTGGAGTCCAGTCTCGAAGCTCAGAGTCGTCTAACTGTGCAACAGCGTTGTTGAGAGTGCTGATGGTGCGTGTATGGGGTACCGACCTAGCAGGCTCGTTCCGGACAGCAGCGTGACTTGGCGATGGTAGGTCTCTGGGCGTCACGGGTGGTGACATCGAAAGGTAGAAGTCAAGATCTTGAGATGCATCCTGAGAGACGCGAAAGAGGTGTGGTCCTACGGGACCTTGCACCGGCTTTGATTCGCCCATTTGGAAGTTGAAGCCACTGAAGCCATTTGACTTTGGTGTTTGTAGTTCGTCATATGATGAAATGGTGGTATCACTTGTCTTGCCAAACTACCAAAGACTGAGTAAGGGGTTTTCCCTAAACTTATATCGAAGAAGTAGCTTACCGATTCAACGCTTCTTCGACCTGACATGTCCTCTAGGTCGCTGAAGTCCTCCTCGAAGTCCGTGTCATATATTTCGGTAGCTTCCGACAACGGTCGAGGTGCTTGTGCCTGGGATGCGAAAAATTGGCGAGTCTGTCCTTTTTGGAACATCTCGAGTCCCACTTGGTGGGAAGAGGTTGGCGTAAATGCCTGAAAGGAGGTCAGCATAGTGCTCTTCGATAACTTAGGTAGGTGACCAACCATTGTGAAGGGTAACAGGAAACAACGTTGCAATGCAGAAAGAAAGCTTAACAGGTATGAGTGCTGTGAACTGTTGCCAGTGTTATAATCTATGATGTACGAAGACAACAGAAGTTGCAGGTTTGACAAGAAAGAAACGGAAAAGCCTTTGAGGCGGTGGGCGCTTCGATATCCTTATGTAGAAGCTCACGATGTCGGCCCATGCACGGGGTTGAGGATCTCGCGCCCGGCATGATGCTAGTATCGGCGGTCGAAGAACTGTGCCCATCACTTGCAGTAGAGGTGACAGGATTCTCGGCGGCATCGGTCAAGGTTGGCTGGCGCTCCCTAGCTTGTGCCCTGAGATGCAGGATGAGACGTTACGGTTCGCTACTTCGCGGCGCCAATGGTGCAGCGCTTGGTGATGATGAGCGCTAAGTGGTCAACCACCGGCAGATGAGCTACGCTCTGCTTCATGCGCTAGCTCGATACGTAGCTTTTGCTATAATTGTGAAAGACTTGCGATCGAATGAGGGCCCCCAAAAAGCTACCTAATTATAGGGAACAGCTGGTCGACCTCGTACAATACAATTATTCACTAACAATCCTCAGGGTTTCGACGGACGGCAAGACTTCGCATCGGCTCGAGCGGGACGAAAGCAACCTTAACCTTTTCGAAGTCTGTGTGCCGCAGTTGTGCTTGACTTGAGACAGATCTCCAAGTTTGATGTATTATTATTATGTCGTTAATGGGGAGATGAGGATACCTTTGATACATGTACTTCGTTCCAGAACTGTGATAAGTTGCTGCCACGTGATATAGACCAAAAGCCAAACATCATTCACCGATCTGTCCTCAGAGATAAGTTAGTTGGCCGAAACACCGCCTAAACTCGGCTAACCACGCTTCGGGAAGCACCACGCTTCGGGAACATCTCTTCATCAATACAACAAGAGATGACAGAGACGGAAAGCTACATGTATCATGATAGACAGAAGACTCATGGAATGTTAGAAGCCTTGCGAGATGCTCAGCTGACTCCAGAAGCGACATCACAAGACAAGAGGTTATTGACCTGGTGAAAGGGGAAAAGGTCTTGAAGTCGCGAAGCGTTTAGTATTTGGGATGTGATCTGTTGCTAAGCCCTTAGATGCAGATGCCCTAGGTAGAATGGAGCTCAGCTGTGTGATACTCCAGAAGTGAGATGGAAGGCCACGTCCACAGTAGGGTCTGAACGACATGCGAGGTGTTCACTGTTCACGAGTACCTTACGGTCAGAGAGCGGTCGTGTCACACAAGTCTAGTCGACATGGCTGATGAGACTCAGAGCTCCAAACAGTGATGTATCACAAAGGCGTACAGGATACATCTACATCCGTATCTTCACATCAGCGTGGCATACGAATAGAAGGTCGTACAAGTAAGTACCTTAACATATGGATAGTGCACTGTTGCTTTCTCAACTGCAGAATCAACGTTCCTTGGACGTCACCCATAGATTATCTGCACATTAAGTGCTCTGACTGACCGATAATTGGCTCGAATTACGCGTTGCGATGAAGTTCTGTCACTCATCGGACTCTGCAGATGTGATGATTATGCAGGCACGCACAGATAACATTGCAAACTGATACTTGTATTATGCAACATTCCGCTTGGCCATCATGTCAAGCACATGGATCGCGTTCTCGCAACGAGGGCTTGCATTTCGGGTACTTGTGTAACTGTTGCATCGCTTCCAGTGGTCGCCAATTGACACAGTATTCTTCCAACTATCAGATTGTATCCTGTGTGGGATCGTCTCTTTCCTTCCTTCCGCCATGGACTCCAATCGTTGCCACACATAGAGCTCACATGATCAAAGCTTCATGCGGGTTGAATCGAGATGGCCATACTTGCAACCATTCAAATGTCAGCATTGGACTTTCTCGACACATCGGCTGACAACGGGCACTGATAGTTATCTTTCATGGTCACACCAGCAGGATTTTACTATCCTGTGGGCTTCTCAGCGAATAACAAAGGGCTGTCCTCGGCTTGCCAGCTTGGAGAGGATCATGCTAGCGATCTGGTTGTGGAAGCTTACTGGCAAACGTCGATACAGTTGCACAGTCAGATGCCAGGGAAACTCCGGGTGAGAGACAAGTATTTACCAATCGTGAGCATCAGCCGACTAATTCCACCGAGCTCTGTCCAGGGGAACAGTTGGAGACCCCGCAAACAAACGTTCATTTGAGATGAAGACTGGCGGGACTGGTTTGAATAATTCACATCAGCTGGTTCCGAAAGCGCAGATACATATTATCTCCGCTTCTGCCGCGAAAAGTCTTTGGCTGGATGTCGAAAGACCTTGGGGATAGGTTGTAAGATGAGGGGAAAAGAAGTACTAAGTACGATCTGACCAAGGAGCAGTGGAGGATGACTATCTGTCCGACTATTCGAGTAATCGACAAGCCGTGTGACCTTTATGGTCCACCAGAACAATAAGAGAATTATGCTCACCGGACCAATCAGATATTCGGATCTCGAGCTACCGGTGGAAAAGCGGGACCATGAAATTGAAGTACTAATTATGTTGGTAAACTTCCGATGGGGTAAATTAAGGATGATATTCTTAGAACTCATTCCCTCTAGCGGTATGATTAACGGCTGTAGAGACCACGAATTGACTGCCGGGGGAAATGGAAACAAATTAAGGCGCTTAAGGAAGTGTTGCTAATTAAGGGATCTGAAGCACACGCAACACCCAACCGACGATGCACAACCGTCACAGTCCTCGGGTGGTTGGGGGCTTCTCCAGACTTTCTTGATGTGGGGGGGCTTGTCTCACTCTGACAGTCAATTCGACCTTCCCATGCGGCGCTAGCTGCACGGGCGGGACAGCCGTAGCCAACCGTTATGATATACGTTCAAGCTTGAGCATCAATTGCATCTCAACCGTCACCACTCAGCGCTCTCGAATAACCTCCGGATCCATAAGGGCTGCCTCAAATACCCTGTTCAAGCGTCGGGGCCTGTTCACATCTCGACACTATGGCTCGATCTGGGCTGGTGCAATCAAGTACCGCGACCCAAGCCTTCCTCCGGTTTACAATTTGTTGCTGAGGTAGATGAATTAGGGCCTGCCATGGACTTAGTCTTTTCGTTGGAGCCTCATTAGTGGAAGGACATTTTCACTATACGAGATTGCAGCAGCAGGATTAGTAGTCATCGAGGTCTACTGGAGAGGAAGCCCCACTGGAGCTGCCATACATATTTGATTAAGGCCGTAGAAATATGGGCAAATCAGCATGGTGATAGTCGGAGAGGACGGGGTCTTGCGAAGAGACTCGATGCAAAGACTGAGTCACTGTGGAGTACGGACGGGAATACCAACGGTTTGCATCGCTTGCACTTTTGCGAGTATTATTCTACAGAAATCATCACTATTATTGCGAAGTACACTACTTTCTTGCACGTCCACCCGCTGCAAGGACGGTAGGTAAGGTACTTTGGAATCGAAGCAGGGTTCTTTTTTAGGATACGTGCTGGGGACCCCCGGCTCTGCCAATAAAGCTTGGGCTGCATGAGGCGCCTCGCAAAAATAGGCTCGACGACTGGTCGTGTTGGTCTCCTCCGACTCCCAGCGTAGCCAATCTGCTCGTCTTTTCCGCCCAATCGAAATGTGCCTCCAGTGGGTCCAATCGAAAGCGACTCCCCATTTCCTAGCGTTGTATACGTACTTTGTACTCGGTCTCGTGGAGGGCCCTCCCACGCCTGAGAGTCAAATTTAGAACCGTGGCGTTTTGCCCGCCCTCGGCCTTTGTTGACTTATAAGTCAAAGATGTCCAAAACAAACCTCAAGGACTCCGGACCGCAGACCGTGTACATTGCTTCTCTCAACCTCATCAACAGACATCAAAGCCAGCTGGTCAGGCTTTGTGATCTATCTCCGTGTAATTTAATAGCAATTTGGTCTTGCTCTTCTGTCTCCAACCACGTCCGTCTCTGTCGCGGCTTCGTCATACTCATCACACTCATTACCACCTATACCTTCGTACAGTCGACAGCGAACTGTACCGATGTCAACTCAGCCGTCTGGACCGAGCAGCAAGTCCTCCACCGCAATGGTTGGCTCAAGAACATCACCTCCCAAAACAAGTTCCAAGATGCACAGGCGATCGCGGTCAGGTTGGTAGCTCCATAGGTTCAAGACGTCTAACTTGACTTAGCTAACGTGCTCGTTCAGGGTGTTTCACCTGTCGACTGCGAAGGAAGAAGTGCGACGAAGGCAAGCCTGCATGCAAGGCTTGCAAGCATTTAGGCCTGAAGTGCGAATATAAAAGACCCATGTGGTGGAGCAATAACGAACAGCGCAAACAGCAAAAGGAGCATATCAAGAACATCATCAAGCGGACCAAACTCTCCGAGAAGACTTCGCAGATGGTGTCAATGGGCGTGGACACTCCTCCCGGGCTATCACACTCCTTGCCAACCTCGGACACCTACTCAGACGCGATGGCTCAGACGCGCGCCGTATCGGTCGATTCCCAATACTCGCTAGACTATGACTTCAATCAGCCCCCGGTCCCGGAACATTACGACGGCTATCCTCCACACATGCTCACGCCACACTATGCACCGCCTCCACCCTACAACCCATACCCGGCGACTCCTTATGAAGTCGACATCAAGACCGAGCGACAGATGTACGTCAATGATGTTCCCACAAGACGAGATTCATCAATATCGACATTCAGCACATTCCAACCTCCACCCCACGCGACCTTGCCATCGTTCCCCAGTGACAATTGGATACAGGAAGACATTTACGATGGCAGAAGAGACTCCTTCAGTGGAGAGGAAGGCTTGGACTTCAACTTCTTCGACTTCTCTCACGGACCACCACATTCAACACAACAAGCAGTAATCCAGGTAGACGATTGCGACCGGCCGCTGCTGGATCATTTCGTCGATAACGTACTACGGCTTATCTTCCCCATTCTTGAGGTGAATCAGCACGGATCCGCGCGATCGGAGGTCATATTACCCGCATTGGAGTCGAACAAGTGCTACTTGCACTGTTGTCTCAGCATCTCCGCGATACATCTCAAGTCAACGGAGAGGCTCCACGGTGAGCAGATAGATAACGACATCATGCGGCACCGATATGCGACCATCTCCGAGCTGTGCGAAGCCCTGAACCGCGACACAGACCACCAGCAAATCCTCGAAGCTACGCTTGGCATGATTTTCTTTCAGTGCTCTGTTGGCCGACCGGATGATGTTCTGCCGGATATTGCGTGGCATCAACATTTCCAGGCCGCTTCAAGCTTAGTACGAAAGCTCGAATTGCCGCACGCCATGGTCCGGGTGAACAACTCACAGATGCATCCGCCGTTCAACATGACCCTCGCGTCGTGGATCGATATCCTTGGCGCGACGATGCTCGGGCGAGCGCCGCACTTTGCAGACACGTACCGGGAAAAGCATCTTAGCTCGTCAACGTCTGGTCTATGCGAGCTGATGGGCTGTGAGGACCGAATGATGTACTTGATCTCCGAAATCGCATGCCTCGACGCACTCAAGATCGAAGGCACGGTGGACGACACTCAGCTTTGCACACACATTACGCTTCTCGGGCAACAGATCGATCTTACCGAACCCCATCCAGGCACCGTCGATTACGCATACTCCACCACCGGCGCTATCCGACCGAAGCAACTGTCCAAAAACATGACAGCAGTCTTCCGTCTTGCCGCACGCATCTATCTATGCAGCCTCGTCCCGGCCTTTGAGCGCAGCCAAGACAGCATGATCGCCCTAATCTCCCGACTCACCGAGTCCCTCGAATTCATCCCCTCCGGGCCCGACGGCTTCGATCGCTCCCTCGTCTGGCCCCTGCTGATCGGCGGCTCCCTCAGTACGCCCACGTCCTCGTTCCGCCGCGTGTTCGCCGAGCGGGTAGAGCGGCTCGGCGAGCACGCGGAGTTTGGAAGTTTCGGCCGCATGGTCCGCCTGCTTCAGGAAGTATGGCGCCAGGCCGACGCACCTGCTGGCGCGGAGGAAGGTGACGAAGGGAGACAGAACGTCCACTGGCGGGACGTGATGCGGCAGAAAGGCTGGGACTTCCTGTTGATATGACGTACTGGATCTTGATGATCTTCAGATGGTCTGTCGACGATATAGGAACGTCATATATCCTCTAATAATTCTGCAATCCGCATCCTGGTCTGTCTTCTTTCTTCTACTTTCTCCTGTTTTAGCGCAGCATAGCGAGGGTGTGTAAGGGTTGTACTTGTACGATTTGGAACCGGTTAGAAGGGAGCTGCAGGCAGCATAATCATGAGGTCCACATCAGGGCCGAACGACGACGATCGATGCGGGCCATCCACCATCCCCGTCATCAAAGTAATATATCTCCTTCACTCGCAGGGCGGCATTTTCACCATTTTTCGGCACATTCGGCGTTTTCTCGGACTGGCACTACGATATCCATCACTAGAAGATCTTGATCGATCCATCGATCGATCGCATACTTTCGTTTCTCTCTACATCACAACTTCCACAGCGCGCAGGACACCCACGAATCGAGGCCAGGAAGGACGCAGCGAAAGGGAACGGCGTTTTGGCATATCAGGGTTCTATTGGTGACGAAGTGATGATCATTACGGAAGCCCTTCCATGGGCGTATTTCCGTACCGTACCCGCGTTGGGCGGGAGATTATGTATATGTATATATAGCGTGTCTACGGACATGGAGTGTGAAGGAAGCTGGTACGCCAGTCACAGTCAATCAAAAAAATTCAAATATCCTTGGTCTCTTGGGTGATTGTCATGTGAGAGGGTTGCGAGTTCTTTGAAGAAAGGGGCTACTGATATATAGTACGAGTACAGGCACGCTTTGTGAAGTTCGCCACTGATTTCAGGTATCTGACTCATCACATACGAAATCGTCCAGAGATCATAACAGCGCAGCGCTGAGAACGGAGGGCCCGCCTGCTTCTGTCTCGTATATAGCTCAGTCGAAGCAGGTTTGAGATGAATGAGAGCGTTTGTACGATGAGTAGACTTCGATTGACTCCCTATAGGATCAGGCGTCTGCCGTCCCAGCATGACTGCTTGTGATGAACCATATATTGCGCCGGTGCATTACTGGAAAAGAACAGTGCTAGTTTTGAAAATGAGACTGGAGTTCGTCTTCGGATCTGTTGTTATGGCGGCCATGTATAAGGGTCGAACAAGACCAACGTTTCGGGGTTTTGGAGAGTTGCGCGGGAGCGGGTTGACGTTGGATCAGTACGGAAGAGGGGCCTTGAAATTCGCCGGTGCAGAGACAGAAGGACTTCATCAAAGGTGATTGCGTGTTGTGACGACCATCCGGAGCCTGCAGGTTGCAGGTGGCGCCTTGATGGACACCGATAGGCGTGCGAATGCTCAAAATGATATGAGTTTATCTGTTTGCCGTCCACGGCTACCCACGACGTTATTGAGTGCGGTCGACCTTCAGCATTCTACCACTCGCGATGTCCCATGAACTTGGCCCTGGAGTTGAGTTTTGAAGTCCGTGTGTTACTCTAGGTCGTCAGGCGCTGACAGCCGCGGAGTGACTTCGACCTGCATACGACCGTACGTATGGTTCCCGCCACGACCAGGAGGACCACCGTCTTGGACACCGGGTACGCCCACCACACAGACTTGGACGATCCTTGCCGCCGCGATCTTCAATTGAGCCCAGATGGCATAATAGCCTGTGAAGCCATTCCGCATGGTTACGGTGACCTGACATTCGTTGACGATGAAGGACCGCGGAAGGTTAAGGGGGCTGGTCGGATCACCTCCGGCGGTGAACAGAGTGTGGGGTACATGATTACCGAGAGGGTCGACGTGGAAGTCCAGGCCGATGGCTGAGTTCGGCATTTGAAGTACTGCTGCGTTGCAATCCGCAAGATTGAGGATCGGGTCTGTCACAGGGTGGCAGAGTGCCACTGCAAGGGGGACCGCGAAGAGGTGAATCAATGTGACGAGAGCCAGCATGGTGGACGATGAAATGTTGGTGGCAACAAAATATTTCCTGCTTTGACCGCACCTCGAAAGACACGCGGAGAGAGAGAGAGAGATCAGGGTCGAGCGTCATCATATAGAGCCCTCATGGAAGGGTTTACCATTGGGACCTCATTACCCTCCTGTCTGACAAAGTACGCTCCACAGTAATTTCATGGACTGATGTTTGGCGCCAACGTTTCGATGGTGATGCATGCGATCTTACCACGAAGCTCAGCGGTGCGGCTGTGAAGATTGATGTTGCGTCCAGTGCGCTTTGACAATACAGAATTTGGCGCAGAATTTTGCTTGTTACTTCCAGGCAAGAGAGGATCGATCTGCATCTCTCTAGTGTTCAGCTATTGAAGCGTTTGAAAGAGGCTTAATATAACAAGGAGTCTCCGGTTGATGATTCAGTCTTATGACAGAGACCGTTACCTCAACTTGAGACAGGAGGGTGTGCGAGAGAGACATCTGCATGCAGTAGGATCATCAACTCCTTGATATACCGATGGTGAAATGCACTCACAACTGGCAGCAGAAAAGTCCAGCACTGCACGAAAACTCCAGTTACATGAAAGCTTGACAAATGATACTTTGCTATTACCCAAGAATAGTGGCAATGAAGTCAAGCCTCGCTTACATAAGCATCATCTGCTGGCTGAAGTACAACTCTGCGTTATACTGATGGCTGCGATGGAAGTATAGCTGATCTGATTCACCCAGCATGATTCAATACTGTTCTACACAGGCTGCCATGTCCGCCTCACCCTTTGAGCTACAGCCCGGAGGGACCCGCTGCAACCCACGACAGTCTTGGAGCCGTTGATGATCATGGCCAAGCCGATAGATCTCAATCAGGTCCAAAAAACCATCTGGGATGGCTCATTACCGTTGGAGATTCGACTCTCACCTTCAGACTGTCGCATCTATGACAAGTCTGACCCATACTTGGTATTCGATACGTTGCCCCCCTTACCAACCCCCAAAATCTAACACGTACCATGACAGATCCAGTGTCCTCGCCTGTCCTACCTTCCCTTTCTCCTACCACGTCTTCATGCGTTCTTCATTCCTACACTGATCATCCCAGACGTTCCACCGAGTGAAGGATGGTTCTCCTTTGAAGGCGTACCGCTGAAGTGGCATTATCCCGTGGGCCTACTATATGATCTGTTCTCTGGCGCCAATCCAGCGAGTAGCAACCTGCAGAGGAGAGATAGGGCTATTCAGGATGATGATGTTGGAGAGGACAAGCTGCCATGGAAGCTGGCATTGCACTTTACGGAATGGCCCGAGGAGCAACTGGTCAAATTGGACGGACAGGGCAAGTTTCTCCATGACGCTTTTATCAACAGTGTCAAAGAGGCCGACTTCATTCGCAATGGGACTGCTAAAGGCATCATGTCCCTGTCCAAGGATGACTCTACACAACTTTGGAAAGCTGTGGAGGACCGTAAGTACAGCAATGCCATAACCGTGTTCGGCTCTGGCTCAACCAGTCAGCAGACAACCTTTCTACCTTCAATCATATCAACCAAAAGCTCCTTTACGCCCAAGGAGCAAGCCTCCGTAATGTCCCTATTAGGATCTACCTACCTTCCTCTGCCCCTGTGAGCGGTGACCATGAGACGGCTGCAGGCTCTCTTAGGGTGGTGCAATCTCTCATCGCGCCCTCTCTGAAGTCTAGAGAACTGCAGACACTGGGTAATGCGTTACACGATCTCCTGCCATCGCTGTTTCCAAGCCGGCGGACGGCGGTTTTGGCGAGAGCGGTGCTCCACGGGGCTGTGCTACCCTTGGCGGCTCCAGTGGAGGAGGTGATGAGGGGCGCAGCATATGCTGATGGATGGGTCCATCTGAGTGTGGTGATGATGGGGTAGGGTGGAGTCGGGCGATTCGTGAAGGCGGCGCCGAAGTGCCATTGAAGATACATTGCTCGCCGTTGAGGTGCAGATTCGGTGGTGAAAGATCTTGTCTCTGTTCTTGGTAGCACCGGCGTGAGCTTTTTTTGAAGTCATCGACTACTGACAGATCGCAAACGGTTGCGACAATAGGAAGTGACCTATTACTTATCTCCATACGGGTTCGCCTGTCGTAAGCAGCCTTGAAAACTCTGCTGTGTAAACAAAAGAAGAGTCATGGTTCATATATGGAGGACTACGACCACCAAAACTGTTGAGAGGTGTGATCATCGTTAGCTGAACGTGATTTTCTGTCTAGTCAAGTCCTGATACACGTCTTCAAGAGCCTGCCTCTTCCTCTTCTTGCTCTCTGCCTCCGTATCTCCGTCCTCAGCGTCAGCTTCCTCATCGATTTCCGCCTCTTCCCTCGTTCTTGGCATCCAAGCCCTGATGACACCGTCCGAATGCGCAGAATACATTTCAACATTCCCAGCCCTCCAAGCAAGCGATGTCACTCGATTCTTGATGTTTCGCTGACCTGCGTTTCCTTGAGCTTGCGCGACAGCAACGCCTGGTGCACGCAGGCGCTTTAGTAGAGTTCCCTCAAATAAGTCAAATACCAAGATCTCCCTCTCATTGGGAAAAAACATAATTTGCTTTCCTTGCGGCACCATGTTGCTGGGAGCAATAAGTGGCAGCAGTGTCGATAGATGCGTATTCTTAATCATCGGACCAAAATGCGAGAGCGCATTAGCCCCTGTCGCGGCATCCCATACTCGTACGCGCTCATCATGTCCCGCAGTAACGATATGGTCTCCGCTGTCTGTCCATACAACACCGTTGACGGCGCCAACATGTGCTTTGCCCCTCTCACGCGGTCGAGCACCTTTTCCAAGGCCATCCTCGCCCATCATTCCCACCGAGTCCTCCAAATCCAGAACACCAAGGCTACCTGCGCTTCGGCGAATGTCCCACAGTCTGACCGTTCCGTCAGCGCCACCACTGGCAAGAATATACTCTTCTCTCGGACTCCATGCTACCGAAAGCACCGCGCCTTGGTGGCCTGCAAGTGAGTGTGCATTGGCGCCTGTTCGCAGGTCTACCAGCCTGACGGCTGGATGCTGTGTTGCGCACGCAACCAAAAGGTGTGATGCTATTGACGACAGAGCGTGCGAGTACACGACTGAACTGAGATCGAAGGATGCGGACGGGGTCAGGGTTTCCGTGGCATAGATTTTCAGCGAGTGGTCATAGGATGAGGAAAGGAAGGCGAGCGAGTCGAAAGGGTAAAAGGACAGGTGGGTTATGCCGAATTTGTGAGTGGATGATGACCTGATTTATTGTATTTAGCCACGAAAAGAAGACATCCTGTTGGTGTCGGCGCGACGTTAGTAATGCTCACTTGTTGACTGCTGCAGCAGGCCGGTGAACACAGCGCTTGGCTGTATCATCCGCATCTTCTAGATCCCAGAGTAGTATTGAAGAATCTGCACCTCCAGATAGCATACTAGATAGGTAGATCAGCTAGACAGATCTTAACTAATCGTAGTTACCTGAAGTCTGCTTACTATCGACCTTCGAATTTGTCGATTGCCAAAGAGTTCACACCGGCCTTGTGCGCCCAGATATCCACACTGCGGTCATCCCAATCAACATCTTGTCCACCCAGAGTAGATGGAGTTTCTGTTCTAGCATCATAGTTGCGTAACCTCACACCTGGCGCAGGCTGTATCGCATGTAGGAGTCTTGTTGTCTGAGCACGCTGGAGAACTTCTGGACTGATAGAACCTATTGAGCGGTTGAGGAGAAAGGAATTCATGCATCAAGGCCGTCTCTGTGCAGGCAACAAGTCATGAATTCAGCCTGTAGGAAATAATAACAAGTACTGTAAGAACGGCGTAAGTCGGAACATTCATATGGTGGACGAACTCCGACATCCCTATTCTGAACACACGCTACAGCTACCTACATACAGAAAGCTCCAAACTCCAAGCCCCAAAATCCAGTCCCAAGTCCGTCAATTCAGCATTTGTACGACCATCCCGTCGGACTGAATGTATCCTCCTTGAAACAAAACTGATCGATGACTCCGGACGCGGAGCCAAGCTTGCAAAGTGTGGCTTTGACCGCAAAGAAAAAGCCACCTCCAGAGCTTCCTGAGAGCATTCGCGTTCGAAGCCTCGTTGTCTTTTCCTTCTGGGCGGTAGTAGTCTTTCTAGGTCTGCCGATATGGTGGAGGACAACATCCATATACCGCGCTCGTCTGCCCCTTCGCGACATGGTGGAGTGGGCTGACGGGAAGGTACTCCATCCTCAACCCATGGCTTCAACCAAGGCATTGATTGCTGACTCCTTATTTCACAGGCATGTCGTCCGGTATTTCCATTACAGATATGCATAGAAGCCCCTTTCTTGCAGGAGTCCGAGGCGCAGCATCTCATACGGACAACGCAACACGCACTTGATGATTTGAATGAATTCTCCGCGCATCACCTACGACTTCGTTTGACACAGTCCTTACTACCAATCAACGCAAGTACAGCAAAATTAGGTACATCCTCGGGCGGGCTGTCACTAAGTACGGAGCCTGAATCGGAGGAGGATGTAGCCTTGACTCTGAGGCTTCGACTTCGGGAGACGGCACCTATGCCCACTGCGGAGTTTCAGCCTTACTCTCCGACACTTGATGTTTTCTATAGTCAGAACCAGATACCGTCTACATCGTCAACTTCTTCACCATTGGCACGGTTTATTGCAAATAAGCTGCAGGAGATGTTTGCAGAGGAGCAGGCAACGATCGCCTACATCCTGGCCACGAGCAATCCCGCTGTCAACAGTCTTCAGTCATCGCTACCGGCTGGTCAGGCACCGCTGAGCTCACAATCCGCCCCACCGAGTATGCGAGAACCCCGGTCGACGTTGATCAGATCGGTGCCTGCTGACCTAGCCGCCAATCTTGCGCGCCGGACAACGAGGTCTCTGAAGTACGCGCCTACTTACCACCTAACCTTCTCCTTGTTTACTCCCAACACATCGCCATCATCTTGGGACATTGACTCAGCTATCGAGGAGTATCTCTCTCCTTTACTGCAATCGTTCTCATCGATAAGCAACTTCACCGTCGACACTCAGGTTCAACTTTACGCTTCATTCTCGCCCTCAGTGCAAGAGCCTCACTACGACCCGGAACGAGGCGCGTGGACCTTGCGTAATGAGGATCTGAGCGGTTTCATCAACGCTGCGGAGTGGCCGCTGAGTCCAAGTATTGGTACAGGACCAACTGTCAATTTTGTGCTCTTCGTGCCTTCTGCGGACACATCACCGCTTGTGGTAAAAGACAATGGTGCAAATAGTTGGCTTGTCCCTCAATGGGGAGGCGTGATGATACTCAATCCGTCTGTTCCAGACTTCGATGTAACGCCATTACCGTTGACCCTCACTAAAGAAGCCATTCGGCCGGTCCTAACCACGTTTTCTCATCAGCTTCTTTCGCTTCTCGGGACGCCTCAATCTCCCTCTTCGTTGCCATTACGGCTGCTGACACTCACACGCGTACGAGCCGCTTCTCTCCTCTTATCCGCGTCATCTACGCTAGGATCATTAGCGCGCCTTACACTTGCGCTTCCTTCAATCTCCATACCTGAATCTGTTGCCGCATCGGTCGACAAGACAATCTCACATCTCCATAATACATGTACAGACCTCCGGGACGGCAGGTTTCACAGCGCATTGGAAAATGCTAGAATTGCCGAAGCTGAAGCCGAGCGAGGCTTCTTCGAAAAGAGCATGGTAGGGCAAGTCTACTTCCCCGACGAGCACAAAGTCGCGGTCTATCTACCCTTACTTGGTCCTGTAGGTGTCCCGCTAATTATGGGCGCATTGAAGGAAATGAAGAGGTTGTGGACGACGTGGAAGAAGAGAAGGACTAAGGCAAGCAAGTAGAAAAAGCGCAACCGACCAGATCATCACTGTACCATAATACTATCAGAGTTTAACCATCAGTCCCGGTGACTTACGGCAAATTTCAGAGTCGGAGCTTCGATATAACTACTCTCACTTGCGTTCAGGTGTCAGATGTTCGCTTATATGCGGACCGTGTCCGGAGGTACAATAAGCGGCATACTACAAGATCACATCTAAGAAGGCGCAACAATGACTTGGAAAGGTCACCAAATCAGTTAAGCTGACCTGCGCTGAGTAAAATATATGTTCGGGGGGGTTCCAGTATACTACATTGTAGCTGATGGTTGTCGTTGATCAAGTTCATCTACCAAGTGTATACGCACCGCCGCTTACTGTACGTCCAGACACCAAAAAGACGGCGCTTTGTTTGAAACAAAAACAGAAGATGACTTGATTGGGAAGATCACGACCACCTTTGTTTCGAATCCGGCAATTCCTCAAGCACTATGAACTTTACGCATTTATCGCCGTTTGGTTCTTTCTCCTTTGAATGCTACCGAAACCACTGCGGCCGATCTGCAACATCTATCAATTAGCCTCCTCAGAAAGCTGAGTTGGCAATACAGCAGGTCTTCATTGAATAATGGCTCAATACGTGAATCAGGGCGGTCCTGCACTTTCTGACCCCGCCAATCATGAGCTGGCAGCGATCTCACAAAATCTGGATATCCTTCGACACGTCTATGGGAGGGAAGGGGAAGCTGATATGCACAACATCCTCAACCTGATGTTGCTTGACATCTTTCAGTTCATGGCAGATGATCAGGCTATCCTTGACTGCGTTCCGAACTTCGATGGATCCAATATAGAATCCTATACATTCCAGCAGGTTTGGAAGTGGTTTAGGTCTTGGCTATCAATCCTTCACTACAGAAGTCTTTTACCAGACCCCGGTCGGCGGCCGGACCTTCGAGACAACCTTCACGCTATCGCTTTTCAGGCTGTGTTTTTGGAAAAACTCGAGAAAGACTATTATACAAGCGAGAAAGTCAGCGAGATGTCTAAAGATTCGGCGGACATGCAACCATTCAGGCGGCTTTACGAGCAGGCGGCTGATCAGCTGGCGGCGTCGGCATATGAACAACGGCGTATCGTGCCAGACCTTGAGTCCCAGATGCTTATGAACCTCATACTTGCGGAACATCGATTCGAGCAGGCCCTTCGAGAGACTCATGTGGAAGATGTTCGCCTGGAAAAGCGGTTTGATCGCGATGAATTGGATGACGCCAATGTGCAGGGTCTACAACAGTGGCACCGCGATATTATCACGATCAATACCGTGGAAAGGACGAGCTTCCTCATCCGACAGTTGCGGCAGCATGGCTATAAGCGTCCCTGGAAACAGGTCTACCTAGTGCTGAACGACAGCTACAGTCAAGAATTTGCGCAGGCCATTCGAGCTTTCACCGACTTTCTAGCGAACCTGCGCCCAGGTCGTGCCTTGGACGTCAAACCGCTCGCACTTTCCACACTGAAAGATGAGTCATGCGCCATCCTCTGTGCTACACATGACGATCAGGATTTTGGTCCCGGAGACCTTGTTATCCAACAACAATGTAACCATTACATCCACCAAACCTGCTTTTTCCAGACCTTTGACACGTTCGGCTACGGGAACTTCTCCTTCCCATGCCCTCTCTGCAGGAACGACCCCGGCCGCCTTAACGACAAACTCGCAATCGACGTCCCCGAAGAAGACTACAACCCCGGCTTCGACCCGGATGCCGCAGATCGAGACGCCTTCCAGATCTGCCAGCATTACTTCCACCAAGACTACACCCTCCTCGAGCGCCAACACGAACTCCCCGCGAACACCCGCCACAAAGCCCTCCGCGAACAGAGACGCGTGCTCGACCACGCAGACGCGGAAGATCAATACTACAACACCACCATCGCCAACTGGAATCAAAACCCGCAGAACGCGGACAGACCCCCTCCTCGACCCCCGAACTTGCGGGAGGGGCACGAACAAACCCATTTCTACATGTACGAGCCCGAACAGGACGACAGCCCGCCCGACTATCCTGAAACGCACTACATCGACCATGCGCGCCAACTACTGGCGTTGAATATTGTGAGGGCGCCGGAGCTCTTGGAGGAGCATTTGTACCACGCGTGGAAGCAGTGGGTGGAGAATTATGGGAGTCAGGAGGATGTCGCGGCTATGGTCGCTGCGCAGGCCAGAGTGGAGATGGATGATGCGCAGGTTAGAGTGCAGATGGATGAGGCTATGAGGTGGTGGCAGGAAATGCAGGTTGATGATGAGGACGAGGGGGTTGATGTGCCTGGTGTGGTGCCGGTGGGTCAGGTTGGGGGTGATGATGGAGGTGATGGGGGGAATGGAGGTGGTAATGGTGTTGATGGGGGGAATGACGGGAATGGCTGGAATGGGGGTGACGGGGATGGGCATCAGAATGCGTTCGCGAGGTGGAAGATTGAGGGTAAGAAGGCGGTGGGGACAACGAAGGGGAAGGGTGGGGCCGGTAAGGAGCGGGTTGGGCGTCGATCGCAGAGGGTGAAGAACAGAACGGTAGCGAGTTTCTAATTGGTGGCGGGGCATTGTAATGCGGTGCCGACTTCTATTTAGACGGTACCGGTACAGTTGGGCCGGAAACTCGGTGCGGTTCAAAGGTCTTTCGCGAACTTTTTCTTTTTGAAGATCCTGAAACCTCAGTAATACATCACAGGCACAATTTTTCTTAATCATCTGAGTATACAGATCAGCAGTCTACCTGTAGATCTTTTATCAGATATAGCAGTCAAATGTATCATTGAGAGCAGATGATTGTGTTGTGATCAGAACCAAACATTTTGATTATCGAATGAACAACTCAAAGCACACGGAGACCTCAGGGCAAATCAACTTATCGTTAAATATTGTGTTCAGTATCACCAATTCTGTAAAAAGCTTCGGCGATATTACTTTACACCTAATAATTCTTGATTTGTTTGAAAGATACATGTTTGCTCTACAGTTCTGTATACTCAGATAAATACAGCAGATTGTTACTGTGAGTGTATTACTCAGAAGACTTTTGAACCACACAGAGTTTCCGACCCTACTACTGCAACCTCACTTCACAACCTCACCCTTCCCCCTTTCAACTCCTCCCAATCCTTCTCCCTAAATCCCACATACGTCCCTCCCTTCAACCAAAACAACCTATCTCCACCCATCTTGCCAGGCTCGACCCCTTGGCCCCTCAGCAAATGTTTCTGCTGCTTGTTATTCCCCGTCGCCTGCGTCTGTCTCGTAACCCTCAAGAAAAGCGGGACCGCAAACTTCGGCAACGTCCTTGCCGCATGGCTCGCCACACTATCCAGCAGACTCGACGAGAGATCTTCAGTCGAGAAGACCACGGCCGCACACCCGGCCCGCCCATCATGATTGGGCAGTTCGACGCCGTAGACGTTCGCCTCGTGGATATGCGGGTGGTGGCCTAGGGCTTCGGAGACTTCGCTCGTGGAGACGTTTTCTGATTTCCAGCGGAAGGTGTCGCCGATGCGGTCGTTGAAGTACCAGCGGCCCTCGGCGTCCCAGCGGACGACGTCGCCGGTGCGGAACCAGGCGTCGCCTTTGACGAGGACGTCGCGCATGATTTTGCTCTCCGAGGCCGCTTTGTTGTTGAAGTAGCCTTGGAATTTACTGGAGATGTCTGCGGCGGGGAGTTTGTAGAGGAGTTCGCCCGGATTGCCGACGTCGACCTTTTTGCAAAAGTTGGTTTTCGGGTCGCGCCAGGGCTCTTCGGTGTCCCAATCTAGTTGGACGATGGCGATTTGACGGCTGAAGAGGGCGCTTGCGATGGTTCCGTTGCGGCCGATGGCTCCTTGGGAGAATTCGTTGGAGGAGAGGTTCCAGGAGCCGGAGGTGCCTTCTGTGGCGGCGTAGAACTCGGCGATCGTCTGGATACCGAAGCGTTCTTTGAATCTGTTCCAGATATCTGGACGTAGGCCGTTGCCGAAGGCGATACGGACGTTATGCTTCTTGTCAAGGTTTTCGCCAGTTACGGGGTCGATCTGAGGAGGTGCTGCGAGAAGGTATCGACATGTTTCGCCGACGTACTGAATGATTGTGGCGTTGGACTCCCGGACTTCTTTCCAGAACGACTTGGTGGAGAATTTGTGACCGATGATGATGGTGCTCCCTTGGCATAGGGTGCTACAGAAGCCGAGGATGGCGGCGGATGAGTGGTATAGAGGCATACACTGCAGACAGAAGTCAACGCGCGTTATAGATAAACATACTGCCTGTTTCACATACCGTGTAGAAACGATCCTTTCGCTTACAACCCATCCAAAAAGAGACAAAGTTTCCGCCAATAAGACCTTTATTCCAGCTCACTATCGCAGGTTTTGGCAATCCAGTTGTGCCACTGGTGTAGATGAGATTAGCCATCTCGTGAGCCTTAGCGCCTGATCTTGACGAGTCTGGCTCCCGAACGCCTTCTGTGCTGAGCACCTGTGACTCGATTTCTAGGGTGAAGAAAGTAACCTCAACGGGTCCTTTTCCATCACGGAAGCTTAGTGAGGCCAATTCGTCCAGCACTTCCTGACTGAAAGATCCTCGAACCTCTTTATCTATTATCAATAGTCGCGCTGTCGAAGTTCTCACGCAATGCAACAGCGGTTTTCCAGTAAGGTTGTAGTTGATGAACGCCGGATGAGCACCGATGCTCCAGAGGCCAAGCCATATGAAGGCGAACTGCGGCGAGTTCATGAAGTCCATCGCCACAATCTCCTTAGGCGCGATGTTGTAGGTTACCTTCAACCATGTCCCGTACTTGAGTACGATGTCGTACACCTCTTTGTACGTCCATGACCGGCCTTCATATACGATGAACGGATGGTTGGCAGTACTTCGCGCCTGTGCATGGCTCTCAAGAGTGTAGAAAAGGTTGGCACGGTCTTTACGCTCTGCGAGTCGCGACTTTATCGTACCTGCTCCGAGGGCAGCGAAGAGGTTCAAGTCATAGGTGAAGGATGTTCGGGCATTGAGGTAAGCAAGACCAGCTGCTGCTGCAGGCGCAGCAATCAATAGAGGTACTGTCAAGTTCTGTCATGAGCCTCAAACTCCGTGCACAAGATATCGATAAGCCTACCATGCATCCTCGAGAGATGCCACACAAGTTACAACGAGCTGATTGAGAAACGTGTGCCAGCAGCTTCTGCAGAGTTGTTGCTGGCATCCAGAGGAAAGATGAGGTGAGGAATGTTACCCGATGCTAACTCAAGCGTAAAGGACAAGCCTCAGAGGATTCAGGCTGGCTCGTGAAGGCCATGCCGAGGCTTGAGGCACCGTGTTTGCCCCGTCTCGCGCGCCACTAAGCTCGCTCGCTCCTTTGAAGACAGTAATTCAGGACGTCATGATCAATA
>JAABUP010002874.1_pt1 | contig 31923 bp, 42 predicted proteins | sample 5559201 | NCBI WGS metagenome assembly JAABUP01 (sample SAMN10711887, study PRJNA513373) | rock metagenome | isolation source: Antarctica rocks | place: Antarctica
TTCAGCTGCTGCAGTCGCCTTTACGTGGAATACACCAGTGCTGCTTCGTGGAGCAATCATGGAACTTGACGATGCAACAAAAATGCAGAGTAAAACAAGGGCAGTCACAGCAAGCAGTAGGAAGAGCGCGAAGTACCTTGCGGATCGCCAAAAGTAATCTCAGGCCAGCCGAGCTGCGCAGTGGGAGCAGTACTCAAGGGATCCAGGAGGATCACAGCCAATCTTTCAAAGAGGGATGCTTCAAGTTTGAATTCCAAGCGATGGGGTTGAAGGATTAATGTCACTCCTCGAGGTGCCACCTTCTGCTGGGCATCTTGCATGATTCTTTTGGGAATGTCAGGCCACCGACCCACAAAGGAGGGTGTTTGAGTTCGCTTCTTGTCTGCAGCAGTTGCTGAGCCGGTCCAGAACCAAAGTGAACGTAGATATCCAGTCGCTCAAGTCTCTCCCAACTGCAGACAAACAGCACCCCAATCCTCAAGCCACAGAGAAGGCTGCCACAGAAGAGGCTGAGAGGCCGCATTGATGCAAGGTAAAGACAAAACCACAGACAAAGCCAAAAGACTGTGGTCACAATAAATGCACGCCCACCTGAGGTGCTTGCAGCTGCTGCTGCTAGGCTGTTCACGGCATCTTCTGCCTTGTGAAGTGAGATTTTCAGGTCCTCATAGCACTCTTTCTCCAGATCACTGGACGGGTTGGCCCTCCATGCACTGAAGGCCTCATCGCGCTGCTTCTGTAGCTGGTCAAGCCTGGCCTGGGCGTCACGCAGAGCTTCCTGTGCCATACTGCACCGAAAACAGTGTCATACAGAGTCCGGCAGGAAGACAACAAACAGCTCTGTACTAGCTGCGTGTCGATGGGAAGGAACGTAAAGATGTCATAGCAGCAACGGTAACAGAGCACACTTGGAATTACTTAGAGCCAGTCGTGACCAGGTGTACGAGCTTGCCCTCTCGGTACGCAGTTGCTCCGTACAGTGGTGACCACGACTTGCTATGAACGAAGAGAGTTGTACAGTACTTGAGAGTGCTGGTTGCTCATCCTTCGGCACGCTCACAGACAACGTGTCCGTGCAGCAGGTACTGAAAAGTGCAGTGACACAGGTATGCCCAATAAATTCGCCGATTCAACAGCATGATGCGCTTGCTCCGTTCCTTGTGTCCAACGACCCCCGCGTTGTCACTCCGTGAGTTGGCACCGCCGCGTAAATTCTCTAAGCGGCGGTCACGTGACGCAGACATTGCAGTCAAAGCGGATGGAATCTGGTCAACCCGGCTGTGGCCTTAGGGCCGCAACGATCTCTGGTCCCTTCATAAAACCTGGGATCCCTAACTTTCTGAATCTGTCAAGATCAGGGATAATTGCGTCGATCCTGTCTACCAGATCTAGCAACTCGTCCTCGTCTACAGAAGAGATCTTGCTGGTTAATTGTTCCAGCTGCCGGATGGCTGATTTGAGGTGTTTCACCAGATTTTCGTACGCAGTAGCCATAAATTGCAGTAGATTTAGAGTTTTTGTCAAGGTCCTACAGAGCCACAATACTCTGTGTGCAGAAATCTGACAGAGTTCTGTCAGGTTTAGTCAACTCTAGCATAATACAGATAATGTCTATGACTAATTCTGCAGGCTTCTGGCCTAGACTCTGTAGCTTCTACCTCAGAAGCACTGTAGCTCAGGCTCAGTCCCTCTGCAACTCTGGCTCAGACCCTCTGCAACTCTGGCTCAGAGCACTGTAGGTTCTGCATGCAGAAAAGAGAAGTCTGTGTGCAGAGTTCTGTAGCTCTAGGGCTGCAGAAGAAGGTTCTGGATTATGATAGAGTTTACTAATCTTCTATAGAATTTCAAGGGTAGTTGGGGAAACCCCAACCCACCCATGACAATAAGGGCGAGCAGGGTAGTCTGTGTGTGTGTGTGTCAGCAGCCTGCCTTAGTCAGATGTAACACCTCAGGCAACTTCCTGGTTCAGATTGACGATTTAGAGTTTTCTCTATAATTTTAAAAGCTTTTTGAAAATAAGTGTGACAATGTTACAAAAAAATTAGGTACTGCACTAAGTACTGCATGCTATTTGGCTGCCCAAACCCTTGTAACCTGTGTGATTTAGGCTGACAGATAGGGTCTGATTTCAAATCTTTAAAACATTGCTTACTAAAGGGGCCTGTTATGTAAGACTATTACACACACACAAACCCTATGCTTCATGACAAACTCTGACAAATCACAGGGAAAACCCTATGGTCAGTAGTCAGTCACACAAATATATATATCTTTGCTTGACATTTTCAGTCTACTGGTCCAATGGTCATGGTTGGCCCCAAGGACCTTTAAGATCTAATGAATGAATAGCTATGACTTTAAGATCTAATGAATGAATAGCTATGACTCATAATAGCCGCTGCCAGGTCATTGCCCCACATGCTCCAAAAAAAGCCAACACTGCCGCTTGCAGCTTTACCACGGCAACTGTTTTGGCACGAACCGCAATCTGCATTGTGAAGCCAGTGAGAACACCCTGAAGGTCTCGTTGCGACACTGGCGTTTCGATACGCAGCACGATGAGGGGCGCGCATTGCACTCAGCAGACTGCTGAGCGTGCAGTGTCTGGACCAAGTTTTGCCCCCTTGCCTCGCCTTACAAGTATTTTTGGTGCGTGCGAGTCGGCATGCAAATGCGGCAGTGCGTATTCTAGTACGCTTGACCGCTTTTGGTCGTGCAGGACGTCCCTTGCATGCAAGGCAGTTGAGGGCAAATGTCGTCCGAAGGAATGCTTTAATATCCTCTAGCCGAAGCAGGCACATATGTCGCGCTCAAATAGAGGTACGCGTGAGTTCATGAGCTCATGAGTTGTCGATACTCAAAGAACGACATCTAACCTGCATGGCATGAGCACTAAGACATACACCAGCTTGACAGTGTCCGTGTTGGTCTGCAGACTGCGGTTGAGGAAGTTCACCGTGGTGCAGAAGCTATTGCTGAGAACTACAGGCACTCTGCGCTTGAGTCCAGGGAACAGTATGACGCCATGTACAAAAGGTCTGTTGAAGACCCTGAAGGCTTCTGGAGTGACATTGCGAAAGAGTTTTACTGGAAGAAGCAGGTAGGGCCCTTTAAGATGGTCTCATGTGCTCAGCAGTCTGATGCATCCAGGCTTCATCTTTGTGCCGCCAGCACACATGAGTTCAGGACAAGCACGATGCCCTGCTGCAGCCATTGTGCTCCTACAAATGTCTGGATACTAACATACACAGCAGCAAGCATCTCACAACATGCTCATTGTGTCACTGCCATCAGCCGTAACTGGCTTTTGTTCATACACAGCAGCATATGAGAAATCAGCATGTCACAAGACTTTCTGTGCACATTGCAGTGGCAAGAGAAGCACATCAGCTACAACTTTGATGTTCGCCAAGGCAAGATTTTTAGCGAATTCTTTAAAGGGGGTCAGACAAATGTCTGCTACAATTGCTTAGACAGGCACATTAAAGAGGGCCGAGGAGATCAAACTTGTTTTATTTGGGAGGGCAATGATCTAGACAGGGATCGCAAGATGACTTACCAGGAAGCTCTCAACGAAGTTTGCCGAGTGGTAAGAGCTTGCCTTTTGCTCGTAGCTACATTTTTTGTCAGTGTGCAATGTGATAGGACTGAAGCAGCTTGCAACACAGCTGTGCAGATGTCCTGGCATGGGCTTTATCCTTATGTTTCACGTGTCGGCGCATTCACAGCAAGGGTTGGTCCGTAATGTATATCTGTATAGTTACATATCATAATGCAGCACCAGTCCATGTCCACATGGCAAGGTCTGCATTGCTAGTAGGCAACTACACACCTTCTGAACATCGGGCTTATGGTGTTTGATGAGTTGCAGCTGTTGCCATCTACTTGGGCATGCACCAAATCATGTGTGTGACCGTGTGCAGGCCAACTGGCTTAAGGCTCAGGGCATCAAGAAAGGAGATGCTGTTGCCATCTACATGCCCATGACATGTAAGCAGCCATTCTCTCCATGCCTGCCTGTGTAGGCAGTACTAGTCCTTCCTTCACATAGCATTGCGTTCACAATGATGTTGGTGCCTCTTCTCAGCAATGTGCAGCATTGAAGGTCAAGTAACATCCAGCAGCAGCAGCGGCAGCAGCAGCAGCATCGTTTGTCTTGTGCCAATCTATTTGATATTGGCTCTCACCCTGCACTCTCATAGTCCAGCCGTTTTTGAGGCTGTCATTTGTGTCAGAAATTGCACTTGTGCACACAGGTGAACTGCCAATCACCATGCTGGCATGTGCATGCATTGGTGCCGTCCATTCAGTCGTCTTTGCCGGGTTCTCTGCTGAGTCACTGGCGTCACGAGTGGCAGACTGCAAGCCGCGAGTCGTGGTGACAACATCCGGAGTCATGAGAGGCAAAAAGAAGCTTGCAACCAAGGCCATTGTTGATGATGCTCTCAACTTCAGCAAACGGGAAGGCTTTGAAGTGAGGACCTTCACTGAGTTTGTCTTGCCTGGCAAAGACATCCTAGAGCTTGTCCAGCACCTCAGCAAGGATGCATCCTGGGATGGCAGATTGCGCATATGAATCATCACATGCAATGAGCCTATACGTGCAATCACCAAATGCATGGATGGGCCCATTGCATAGCTGTGACACAGTATGTTGCACTACAGATCACAAATTTGTTAGTTGTTCACTATAAAATATAATCACATCCCCATGTATGTACAACCACCTTACGCATCAATCTGGTGCTTGTGCGTGCTTGTCAAGGTGTCTGATCACATTTGGCTTAGGCAACTAAGCAAGTTGTTTCTCATTCTCTTTCCACGGACACAACCAGAAGTGGCAGAGTCAAGGCCCATGCTTAAGATTTGACCTGATGTGGTGATCATTTGCAAGTGCAGGTGCCCATCTGCCTGGGATACTGAGACAGGTTGTCGGCGATACAGCAAGTTGCTTCTGATTGCACTGTTTCTCATTGAATTGATACATCCAAAGTCAGGGCCCAGGCCAACTGTTTGGCTTGGCTTTACTGTCATGTGCAAGTGCAGGTGCTCACCTGCGCCGGGCTGCCGGCTCAGGAGGCGCCCATCATGATTGCCAACAAGCATAGACTTTGTTCTCCGTTCAGGTGCCCACCTGCTTGGTATACAGAAGCGATGATGTGTCAGCAGCACAGCAACTTGTTTCTCAGAATCTCGCCAGACATCAGACGTTTTGGACTGATGCAACCAGAGTCAAGGCCTCATGTCAAACACTTGGCTTGATTTAGTTGCAATGTGGATGTGCAGGTGCCCACCTGCCTGGTATACAGAAACGATGATGTTGGCGGCACAGCAGAGTGCCCCATGATCCAAGGCCGGGATCAGTGGTGGCAGGACCAGATTCCCAGCCAGAGCTCAGAGTGTGAGGTGGAGTGGATGGATGCTGAGGACCCCCTGTTCCTGCTGTACACCTCTGGCTCTACAGGGAAACCCAAGGGAGTCTTGCACACCACAGGTCTGCAACTGGCATTCTTTGACTGCTGTTGTTGAGCATAATTGCTATACCGTGCAAATGCATTTGAGGTCGATACTTAAGGCAGCCGGCAGTCTTGCGGTCCGCTGTTGAGCACAATCACTGTAGTCAGCAACTGAGTTGGCTAGTTGAGTTGCCAGCGCTGGCAGATAGTTAAGGCCCACTGTTGCTGTCATATACTTCAGTCTCTACTGAAAAAGCTCCAAGGGGTCTTGCATACAGATAAGAAGCTGTTGGTAACTGTCAGAATTGCATAGATTGAGGTTTTTTTTCAGTTCCAAACGTAGTACCTTTGCCCAACTCTGGCAATTGGGCAATGATAAGTGAGAATCAGCAAATGAGGCCTCAGCAAGTGGACAGCTTGGGTCACATGTGACTTGCTGAGGCCTCTAAGTCTGTGGCAGCTGCTGTTGACGCAATTTCTTTGGCCCCAGCAGGGGCACATGTTGCTGTCTTTATGACACGTACCATGGCAGCTGCTGTCAACGCTATTCCTTTGACCTACATCTGGTCAAGCCATACAAAAGCAACTTTGCCTAGGTAATTTCTCAGTTGCACAGAACAAGCAAGCAGTTCTGCATTGCCATTTGCACTGAAACAGAGTTGCAGACCTAGGAAATGGGTTTGTGGACATCCAGAATTGGGCTTTCAACGCAAGTGCTAGAAGGTGTGGCTATTCAGGTTGAGGGCTACAGGATGCATCCCACCCAGGATGCATAACATAAGCCTGGATGCCTGCTGACTTGCAGGTGGCTACATGGTCATGGCAGCAACAACCACACAGTATGTCTTTGACCTTCAGCCTGGAGACGTCTACTGGCGCACAGCAGACTGTGGCTGGATCACTGGCCACACATATCTGACCTACGGTCCATTGCTGTGTGGAGCACAGTGCGTGGTGTTTGAGGGAGTGCCAAGCTACCCAACTCCTGGTCGGTCTTGGCAAGTGGTTGAGAAGTACAAGGTAACTGGTTGAGTTGTTGTGGCTTGCTGCTGCACATTCTCTGTCATCGAGCAAGATGAACATGGACAGCCGTCAACCATGCAACAACTGTTTGATGTGCACGACAGTCACGATTAGATTTCGAATTCAAAATCAAGGCTACGGGGGCTCTGACTGCTTTCAATGTCATTACATAAACAGTTACCCTGTTTGCTGTGCGAAATCTCCTGAGCATGCAGGTCATGACGCAATCTCTTGCCCAAATTGTAGATTGTACACACCCTATTGCAACCCCACTGGGCAATCTGCAGATCATACATGCCAGGATGCAATCTGCTGTGCATGCCATGAGCATGCATGTGCAAACTGTAGATCGAAACTGCCACGATGCAATTTTTTGTGCAGGCTATTAGCATGCATGTGCATACTATCAAGGTGCTTGGCTTCTCAAACATGGGTGCATCCTCACATGACCAGCCTAGTTGGGCTGGCAGACACTTGTATAAATATCTCTGTCAGTAATTGGACAACATCATAGCACAGAGGCAACATTACCAGAGCCATAAGGAGCTTTGACCTGCCCACCGTTGATCCTTTTGCCCGAGCCGGTCAAGGCAAGCTTATTATCATCAGTGCTGCAGGTTCAGCAGTTCTTCACAGCTCCAATGCTGATCAGCGCTCTCAAACATCCATGTCAAGGCAGTCACATGAGCTTGCTGCCGTCATGATTGCAGGTTCAGAAGCTCTACACAGCCTCAAAGCTGAACAGTGCTCTCAACGGTTCATGTCGAGGCAAAAACATTGCCTCTGTCTTTGCTGCAGGTTCAGAAGTTTTACACAGCTCCGACACTGATCAGAGCCCTGATGAGGGAAGGAGATGAGCACGTGAAGGAGAGTGACACGAGCTCACTGCAAGTGCTGGGCACTGTGGGAGAGCCCATCAACCCTGAAGCCTGGAAATGGTACCACAGGGTAGGAGCTCATCTGCACAATATGTATAAACTCCCCCCCCCCCCAAAAAAAAGGGGGGGGGGGATAAGATGGCAGACTCAACCTTCTTGTATCCTGACTGCTGTAATAGTGGTGACGTGCTAAGTTTATGGTCATGTGGATGTTGACGGCACACTAGTTATTGTTGGAGGAGGCAAGAAGCTCTGCTGTTGCTGTTCATGCACTCGCTTAGTCTGCAGGAGGCATGATACATAGATTGTATCTGTTGGCAGTGGAGCCAAGTGTGCAACATGCTTGTGATCATATGTATGATGCACAGTCGGTCTTCAAGTAGGCAAGCAAGCAAGGCAGGCAGGCAAGCAAGCAAGCAAGCAAGCAAGCAAGGGAGTGAGTGCTGCATTGTACAGGTGGTGGGAGGGGACAAATGTCCCATTGTAGACACATACTGGCAGACAGAGACAGGGGCCCATGTGCTGGCCCCCCTGCCGGGGGTGTGGCCCGCTAAGCCTGGCTCTGCTACACTTCCCTTCTTTGGAGTGCAGCCTGCTATGGTCAATGAACAGGTACTGTTTGGCTGCATTGTGAACAGGTATTCTTCGGCTGCATCGTGCAGCACTACTGAGTCTCTGTGTGGCAAACAAGAAACTGTGTTTGTTGGGGAAAGTCATGGAATTTGCTGCACTGAACAGGTGTGCTACAAAGCTATGCAAAGACAAAGCAAAATCTCAAGCAAATGCACTCCGGAGGATCCTCAGATATGCGCTGTGGCATCATGCTGGGTTCAACATACTGACCACAAACATCTTTATTCTACATGTATCATTAACCATTGTACATAAATATATATATATATATATATATATATATATATATATATATATATATATATATATTTAATATAATATTTACACACATGTGCCTTTATTATGTGGTGATTGTACATGTCATTGTACTGCATGGCAGCTTAGGGTCTGCATGTCTCTGTCTGTTTAACGCCTACATTGCAAAGAATTGGATTTTGGGCTCTTGTGCAGGGGCAAGAAATAGAGGGACCTGGGGAGGGCTTCCTGTGCATGAAGGCAGCCTGGCCATCAACCATTCGCACCATCTATGGTGACCAGGACCGCTTCGAAACCACTTACTTTGCTCCCTTCAAGGTACAGCCAAGGGTTCTTGGAAATGCAAATCTAGTAAATCTTTGTTTTGAGAATGTCCTAGCGAGTGTCTGTTGATATATGGGCTGCGAGATCACTCAGACAAGTTCTGGGAGCATTTTCTATTATGAACCTCTGGCTCAATGATAAGGTGGAGACAGAGCATTGCCCCAGACGCGTGAAACGTCATAGCGTGCACAGTATGACACACTTGAAGCCATCAACCACAAAGTGCAATCCAAATCATGTGTCACATGTGCCTTTTGAGCATAAGACGTGCAGCTCACCAAATTTGTTGGTGGGGCATAGTCTCCAAGGATCATCATCACACAGCGCTTGAGCATGCAAGGAAGAATGCTGTCAAGTAGTTGCTGGCACGCAGTAATGAGCCATGCACAGCGACAACTTGTGCAGACTGCTCAAACTGCGCGTGCTGACGAGCGTTTGCCCAGTACTGGCAGAATCATTAATGTGCGTCAGTTTCCCTCAACATCAGACTGATGCTGCAGGGTTACTACTTCTCAGGAGATGGGTGCAGACGGGATGAGGACGGGTTCTACTGGATCACTGGCCGAGTAGACGATGTCATCAATGTTAGTGGACACAGGATCGGCACAGCAGAGGTGGAAAGCGCCCTAGGGCTGCACCCCCACTGTGCTGAGGCTGCTGTTGTTGGGTGGGCACTCTGACCCCAACTCATATGTGGCTAAGGCAATCCACACATGGCTTACACTTAGTCATACTGCCTGAGTGAGCTTATGTGTACAGTTTGCTTGTACTGAAATGTGGCTTGCATCCTACAACTCTGAGGCTGCCTTTTTTGCTTGCGTAATCTTCTGTCTACAAATGCACTGCATCACTGGCTGGTAATCATGCGTTTGAGGATTGAAGGTTAGTAGTCATGGCTGAACAAATTATGATCTTGATTCGCCACTCTCATGTGACCTGGTGCCGTCAACTGCGACGCCTTCCATCGATGGTGAACAAAACCCCTTCTGCTGCCTCTTGAACTGCTACTTCTCTGTCTGCTCACCCATACTTTCTCTTTGGTCACCTGTTGCGCAACCCTTTCTTGCTAAGTGTAGATTGAATTTTGGCTTGTGCCAAGCAGGTATGAGCACCCAGTTAAGGGGCAGGGCATCTACGCTTATGTGACTCTCATGCAAGACATTGAGTACAGCCCTGAGCTAAAGAAGGAGCTAGTGAAGACTGTGCGAGGCCACATTGGTGCCTTTGCCGCCCCTGACGTCATTCACTGGGCTCCTGGTGGGTTCACCCCCCCTCTCCCCCCCCCCTGATACCCGCCTGATGTTTCACCAAAAATCTCTGCAAATGCATGTGCCTTGACTTGAAAAAGCGCAATCTCGTGCTCTGTATGGCCAACTTTTGAGTGCGTGTGTGTGCCAATATTTCCAACCAGAGTGGGCTGGGGTCTGGCATGTGTATTGTTGCTGAGTCTGAAGCATGTCAGTGGCGCAGCAGCAAATGCACCACCTGCGCTGTACTTGTAAACTACATGCATGCTGAGTAACATGATGAGGAGTTGATCTTGCCTAGATGTGCTGATGTCAGCTGTGAATTACTTTGTGTGGTCACTGGGGCAGCAAAAGCAGCCTCGTTTGGTTAGTTGCGCTTGCTTATATGCATCTGTCATGCTCTGTAGACACAAGCATGCCAAAAACGTCTCTCTTGAGCCACCCCGACTTGCTCACTCTTATGCATTACGTCAGGGAAACGCTTGAGTATCATGACTGTTAGCATGACAGCTGTCACCCTGCACATCATGACGCAGGCCTTCCAAAGACAAGGTCAGGAAAGATCATGCGGCGTGTGTTGCGTAAGATTGCTGCAAAGGAGGAGGAGCAGCTCGGCGATACTTCAACACTGGCTGACCCGTCTGTGGTGGAAACACTGCTCAACCTGAGGGACAACTGAGAGATGTATGACCAATGACCCGGTTTTCTATTTTGTACTGCAAACACAGTGAACAGGGGGTACTGAGCAGACAATGGATGGTAGAGAAGAGCAAAGCAGACCTTCAATGTATGTCATCATCTGTACCGCTAAAATTGCATGAGTTGTTGCTTCATATTTGTGGCCATGCTGGTGCAAAATTTATGCACCAGCATGTTGTCAGGCCCCAGAGCGTGAGAGAATGCTCTAGAGCCAGTGTCAAATGGCTTTCTTTACATTATGAGTGATATCCAGAAATGCATATATGTATGCAGCACTGATAGTAGCTGTAATGCAGGGGACAGTGCCATCACAGTGTTTTCAGTGAGTGCATGACCAGGGTTGCAGCGTCGTAAGCCAAAACCTTCTGTAACGGATATGTCATGACCAGCACAGTGAATGCTATTGCATGTATGTGCACGGCAAATGCGTGCTAGAAGTTTGTACGATCATGGATCATGTACAACTGAACTGCAGAGATAGAACGGGCGCGTTTCCGTTGGAATGGTTAAGCAAGTGCCAAGACATGCCAGGAACAAAAAGAAAATGTCGTCGCTGCCTGAAGGGTTCGAACCTTCGCGCGTTTCCGCATACACTTAGCAGGCATACCCCTTAACCACTCGGGCAAAGCAGCTGAATGTGCACAAACCAATGAAAACACCATAATAAGTTACCCCAGCACCCAGTGACGCTATCGATGCTAATGCTAATGCCAAGGCCGTGTACAGGACTGACAGATCGTACCGCACACATCGTGCATGATTTCAGTACGCTGTCGATGTATTCGCCAGCCGCGTCAGATGGATCAGGCGTGAGCAGGACCGAGCATGATCTGACTAAAAGCTGGATCGGACTCACAGGTGATGTGACACACCAAGGCACCAACACGTGAACAAGCGGTGAAATGCGCTCTTTTGCTATTGCTTGGTGCACAGCGATAGGATATTGTTCAGCTGTACTGCAGGCTCACCAGTCCTACAAAGATTTGATCACAACCTTGCGGTATACCAGCAGCGGGCGCAAGACGCTGAAATACGCACGTAAGCAACATTTTTGCGATTTTTGCTCGCGCAATTGCAGACAAGTTGCAAGATGCATCGCAATCGCAGACTTTACTGGGTCAGCTTGCTTCCTTCAGTAAAGCTGTCTTCTGCAGGTAGGATGACGACTCTTAACGTCATCAAGCCAGCAGGCTTCAACAGCAGTGACGTCTCAGGCCCCACAGTTGGCATGCGTCTTGATGGACTGTGCCATGCGGTGCCAAACCTGCTGGTGACAGTATCAGTCGCACATGTTTGTCAAGTGCATCTGCAACCTTTCGTGTGAGAACACTTGCAGAAACATGGTGCAGGTCATGAGTATGTCTGACAGAAAGCGTGCATTGCTTTGTGCAATACTTCAGATGACTGCGAGGGGTCCTGAAGTCATTCAAGACATTCAGGTACTAATGACACTTTGCTAAGGCAGTTGAAAGCTTGAGACCACAGTCAGTGATCTCAAAGTCTGAAATGAGATTGACTTGTGGTCTAAGAGATTTGTCTACGTTCAAGATCTGAGACATCAGCAGCTAAACATGCTGAAGCAGAGCAGCCTTTGTGGTGTCACTGTTGATGCGTGTGATCCAGGTCAAAAGTGACATACGATTTCAGCGAGACACTAGCCGTCAGAGGAGAGAGCGCGTGAATGAGAAGGCACTGCATTGTGTTCAGGTGTTGGGTCAGTGCAAGACAGGATACCTATGTGCATCTGCATTGGTATGGAGGTGAAGTTTTTGTATGAAATCACTCAAAGGGATAAGAAAAATCAAAGGAGGAGATAGATTCACATCTTCACAAACAGGCTTGCTTTATGTCAGTTGTGTCAGTAGTCTAACAGCCAACAGCCATGTCTGCAGGCTGAAGAACGAGTGACTGCAGCAAGCAGATATGTAGAGCAACTGTTGGCACAGCTTTCCACCGAAGAGCAGCCATTGGATGTGAGCTGTGTCTCTGCTTGCATTGTGTGTATCCAGTCAAGCCAGCTTTGACAAGCTTGCAATTTCAGGCTACACAGCAACAACAGGAGAGGATAGGCTTCTTGCTAGCAAAGATGACAAGCCAGCTGGCAGTCTTTGACATGCCAATGTTGGCTGTGATGGAAACTTGTGCACATGGGTACTTACATGGGCAGCGCCCTACATAGGCAAAGTATGAGGGGCAGTCATCATAACACAGACAATGCAAGTAAGTATCATCACTGGTCTGGAAATTAACATGGCTTGGTTTCGCCTCAATCTGGAGGTTGATGCGTTGCATGGTTGCAGTTGTGTGTGTGTTGCATGAGTTTCCTGGTGGGTTCCTCAGGCGCAAATCATCAAGCACATCTCGTCTTGTTTTCTTGATGTTCAACACAAGTTGAGCACATGCGTATCCTACTGCTAGGATACGTATGTACTCAAGATGATGGTTGCATGGGATAAACACATTGTCACCATGATTGATATCCATATGCCATTGATGTGTAACACATGACAGACATACTGCAATGACAAGACAATTTCTCAGTCCGATGCTGCAGCAATGGTGTTGCATCTCTCAGACCATTTTGTATCTCAACAGGATTTGATGCAGTCTCCCAGTCTACCTTGCCCTTCATTACCAATTTCCATGATCTGCACACACCCCAACTGACATGTAAATGTTTGCCAGCATGTCAGGCTGTGCTTCAGCTGTGACTCTAGTGTACTGCTGTAATTTGCATGAGGAATCTGTGACACTTTTAGTGTTTTGCAATTGGCAGCAGCCGTGCACACTGTTGTAAACATCCTTGGATTGGAACCCTAAGGGTGGTCTCCAGGGCTTGGCATCGTGGATGTGCGTGGCCTTAGTCTGTGTTGTGTATGTGCACATTCATATCTTGTGACGCTGCAAGCTGCTGTCTCTTTGTCAAGCTTGTTCCATGCTACATTCGCTTGTTTTCCTGCTTGGTTCTCCTGCTCCTCCATGAGTCACCGTGTGGCAGCACAACTCATTGAGCTGCAGCTTTTCTGAAGCACAAGTGCAAAGCCGTTTCTGATGCAATGCAGCACATCTGCATTCATCAACGGTCAGACCTATGCATGACTATAGTAGCCACCAGCTTTTAAAGAAAGCAGTATCAGGGCATACTGTAATCCGAATGTTGATGATTCGACCAGATGCAAGATGATGACCGTTAAATGGGCCACGTGGCCTCCTCAAGTTGTGCACAACTTGATAAAAAATGTCAACACTGACTGAACAGACATACTGGCTTCTGTTCCTCCAGCATGCAAGCAGCAGCCGTATGCAGGAAAGTAGTGCCGCAAACCCTAAACACATCAGGAGCATTGCTGCCAAGCTCGAATTGCAATTCACAACATAAATCAGGCAATTGTCAGAGGCCTGACCCATGCATATAAGATGCTGCCTGGTTCTGCTGTATAACAGCGTCATGTTCAGGCAGGAGCATGTGAGCATGCACACATGCTCCCAACTGCATACCAGTCAACATTTAGCTTTCCAAATATGTGCCAATGGTTGTGTGACTCTGAATTCGGATTCATAGTTGCCTCATGCATTGGGAGTCACAAGCCAGTTTCAAGCGTAAGCTGTCCTTGCTTTCCCCAGCATTGTAATGCCCCACTGCATTGAGGTCATTGTCCAGCTCATAGACAACAGGTATGCCAATGGGCACATGGAAGCCCGGTATTTGATCATCTGATATGCCCTGCAGGTGTTTGACCAATGCCTGCAAGCATGACTCAGCATGATGCACTTCTGAACTAGTGCCTTAAGCACTTTAAGATGAAGCAGCAGCCAGAACTGATGCTGGTATGCACAGCATGTGCATGAGCCTACAACAAAAGCAGTCTACCAGCCCAAGCCCTATCGGTTAATGCTGTGCCAAATGGGGACGGTTAGAGCTGCAGCTGTGCAGTATTGGCACACCATACCAGCAACACCGCTGTGTCAGCTCCACAAGAAGTTGCTGCTGGCAACCAAAGACATGCAACTTAAGCGTGCATACAGCTGTATCTAGCACACCTTATATAACAAGCTGCAAGTTGATGTGTGCAGATGCTAGCCAGAATGCATGCTAGCTCAAAGGGTCATGGCCAGCCAAGCTGCATGCATCAAAGGCAATGGTGCAACAGCGTCACTGGATCAATGCAAGGATAGTACCTTACGTGCAGGTCACTCAGCAGCGTGTATGACTGCTACTGTCATTCGTGCTTCCAATCGCACAATGAGACTAGCAACAACAGCTGCCTGCCTGCATGCCTGTCTGCTGCTGCTGCTTACCCGTATGCTATTCCCATGTGCAACAACAAGAACCCTCTGCCCAGACTTGATGGCAGGTGCAATGCTATCATGCCAAAGAGGCAGGATCCGCTTGATTGTGTCTTGAAGGGACTCAGTCAAAGGCATGTCTGCCTTCTGCATTACATGGCCCGGCCCCTCACCAACAAATTTGGGGGTCTCGGCATTGTCATCAACTGCAGGACCAAACCCCTTTATAATTTGCTTTTATGCAGAAGCATTGCGGAGGCTCAAAATGCACAGCGTAGGTAGAGTGCAGCTTCTTTGGAGGCTGGGCATTGTTGCTGCATAAGCGGAATGTCCATGCATAGCTGCTGGGACACAGAAGTATCATGATGACGCAGTCATGACGCAGAGAGACATTCATATCCAGCAAAGGCCCTTTGTTGCATGTGCAGTCATGTGCACATCATATGAAAATGAGAAGCTGAAGGGATCTGTGTACCTGGCGGTTGGCAAGCATAGCTGAGTCTCCAGTCTTTTGCTTGCTTTTCACCCACCTTCTGTGCAACTTCGGATTTCACTTGGTCTTGCAGACCTCCATAGTGCCTTTCATTTAGCCTCCAGCATTTCTCTTCCGGTATCCACAGTTGCTCTAACTCCTCCAGAACGGTATGAAGAGACACAATACAACGTTTGAGCACTGAAGTATAAGCGCGGTCGAAGATGAAGCCTTCGGATCTTAAGAGCTTTCCGGCCTGCACGCAGACGTCATGCTCACGGATGCAAGCAACGCCTGGGATATAGACCCCATGAAGAACATGAGCTCTGGTGCGCCTGATGTTGTAAGCTGGACCTGCACTGCTTCCTCATAGCCCTCTGCAGTCAGCTGCACATCTGTCCATCCTGTGAACCTGTTTTCGTCGTTGTACACTGACTGGCCGTGTCGGACCAACACAAGCTGTGAAACCATGTAAACGGAAAGTCCAAATATTGATTAGGGCCTCCGCGCATAAGCAAAAGCAATGCCGTTCGCCACTGTTGAACTCGTGGACTCTTGCAGTGCTTGCACACCCAGTGTCTTGCCACAAGCAGACAGCTGGTCAGTAAATAAGGCACCAGGAAGGAAGGCAATGTTGAACAGGGTGTCAACGAAGATACATAACTATTGTAGCAAGTTCGATGATAGCGAGCATTTCGACAGAAATTCCACCCCGCACGTGCAAGACGCTTCAGGGTCACTTTAACCCAGTAGTCACTTTTAGTCAAGAGCTTTGTTGCGCAGCATGGCATGCTGAGCATGCTGTGTTCCCTTGATTGGGGATCGGATGTCAGATACACGTTTCCCACTGATACAGTCCCGACGGCCGGCCGCGAGCGCAAGCACAACGCTTGTAGAGTTGAAGTTGGAGGTTGTGTCAGTGGTTGTACCCATATCAACAGAGTACTGCTGTGTTGTCAACAGATGGTCAAAGATCAATTTGCTGTAAATTATGCTGTTGACACCCTGCTAAGTGTGAAGTTGTCACTCACAGTCACCGAAACATCAGCAGCATGTCTTGCCTGCGCATTGATGGCCCGTGAGTGTCACACTTGCTCAGAGACATTTGGACCAAGAATGCCAAAACGCAGATCAGACAACTCGAAAAGAAGTTTCAGTTGGCTGCAAGGTGGATATGCTTTCAAATGTCCAAAAACACTAGCGTTTTTGGCCAATTGGTTTGCAAAACTAAAGTATTTGTGGGTGTCTTGGTACCTCAGTGATATTTTGACATGGCGATGGCGCCTTGAGGGACTGAATTCACTGCGCAGTTCCCAATTTAAGTTGTCTTTGTATCACACATTCTTGTCAGCTGTTGGTCACCTGCTTCCTTGCACTTTGCTCAGCGCTTGAGCCTTCACAGCAAGTCAAGCGCAAAGGCAACTCATTCAGAGCCTGCTACTGATGCTCTGCAAACAGAGCATGATTGCCAACAACTGGTGAACTCACAGGAATTGCAACTGCTTACTGCTCTTAATCACAGTCATACTTGCTTGTTTATCTGGTGCTTCACCACAAAAGTCGTTGTTGCATCACAGTCAGCTCCTTACATTGCCAGTGGTTTCATTGATGCCTGTGCATTGATGGTCTATGCAGTCTGTTCACAAAGTTGACAAGCTGGACCCTAGGGCGTCCCTGATGCCCGTGTATGTTACATCAGCTCACACACACGCAACAATGCATTATTTTGCTGGTCTAGATAGCATCCTCTGATGCTTGTCAACAAGCATTTTACGTCAGCCAAGCTATATGATCCAGAAACACAATGGCTAGAAAAGGCAGCTCTGAAAAGAGAAGCTTAGAGCCCAAGCTTCCCTATGGCTGTGCTGCCCTGTTTAAGTAAGGGTGGGGCTTGGGCTTGGGCCTACTGTTGACCCCCAGATACACTGCAAGTCTAGTTCATCATCTGGAACTTGGTCTTGGTGCCATCGGCCTTGGCCATAGCACGTGTCACATGCTGCCGTGCTGGCATGCCACTTGCAGTGGTCTTGAGGTCAGTGCGCTGCTTCTTGGACTGGCGAATGGGCTTCTCCACGAAAGATGCTTTCCTGGGCTTGTTTTTGGGGTTGTCCATGCTCTGCTGACTCTCAACCCAGGCAAAGTTGTCTTTGGGTTGGGACGGTTGAGCATTTGGGTGGCTGGGTGAGTTGACTGATCTATTGAATGACATAGCTGCTGACTGCCCATGTACTGCAGAGTTGGTGTTCTCTGAACCTGCAAATGACTTGTCGGATGTAATAGCATGCCCACAGTAAGATTCCAAGCAAGCTGGTATCAGTCACTGCAGTGCTCCCACTGCTGGCTAGTTATGGCGTTCTCATGCTGCACAGAAAAGACGAAGCTAGCAAGCATCAAGCGACCATGTCCAAGATTAGTGGTACAAACAAATTGCACATCCCTTGACTTTTGCAACGAAACCTACAGCATGCTTACTATGGATCTGCTAGACATGAACCATGGGACTGACAGCCTGACTAACCTGCAAATGTCTGCAGGCAAAACACAACAGTGCTACTCAACAGTCTGAACATGGCTATGGGAAATGCATACCCTTGTAGGAAAGTTTGGCAGCTTGACTATCTTCAGCAGCTCTCTTCCTGGAGTTGCCAGCTCTTCCTTCAGACCCTTGCTCACCTCCACCTGAAATGCGGTTTCAGTCATTGACACCATGCAATCCAACCACATTGCTAAGATGCTCCTTCTAGCAAGACAAGTTGGGTTGAAGAGCATGTTGCACATGCAAGTTTCCGTACACGAGCAGCAGGCGAGGTACATCAAGCTTGCAGCGTTCAGGCAGGTTGAAGGGAGACTGAACAAAGTTTCAAGTACACGTGAACAGGACACAGCTTGAGGCTTACAAAGACAGCATAGGCTCAAGCTGCCATTGTATCATGGCAGCGGTACCATATTTAAAGCTGCAATAGCATAGGTGCAATGTATTGCGTGTGCCGATGAACAGCTAGATCATGCCCTGCTGAGTGCAAGCCTCACCATGATGCACAGACAGGTTGCCCAGCTGGTCAGTGACATGCTGCTGCTGTTGCTGCTGAGCTGTCTGGTACTCACTGCCATCTGGACCCATCACACTGTGGTCTGCACCCCTTGTGCTCTCCATCACTGCATTAGGGGGGTCACCCCCTCTACCTGACTGCTTGATCACCTGTGTATCATCATCATCATCATGCAGTGCTGGGGTTTTGGACATAACACTTTGAATGCCCTGCACTGCTTGTGTTGGGCAGTGTTGGGATTTGCATAGCTGGCACAGATGTTCTGTCAGGACACCTGCCATTGCACAGGTCTGCACACGGCAGCAATAGCCCCTCACGAGAGGCACAGTTCTTGCACGGCCTGTGTAGGTCTCTAGTAGAGCCAAACACAGCTACTTGAGGGCAGTGTGCGTTTCAAATGCAACAGCGTGCAGAAACATGAGATCACAAAGAATGCAAACCAAATGACAAAAGTGTAAAGTCACCAGCACATTCAATGTGTTATGCCAGCATGGCATGATTGGGTTAAAGCATGACAAACACCGGATGCCAAATGAAACTTGTCAAGCACAGCTGCTCTAAAGCGGCAGCAATTGCTGGCCGCTCACCCTGTAGGCATCTTTGCTCTCAGTGGGCTCCAGCAGGCCTTCCTGCACCATCTTCTGCAAAAACCTACGCCTCAACAGAAGAACATCAGCAGCAACATCAGGATTTGCTCCTGAATGTCTCACTTGCACTGTCACACAGAGCCAAATTGGCTCATGGTGGCGTGAAGAGGTGAATTGAAGAGGTGCCGTGTAGACATGGTGTCTTGAAAATACGGTGTCTTGAAGCAGTGTGTTGAAAACACCATGACAGCGTCATGATGACTGCTTGCAAGACAGAATGATAGCAGAGTCCAATGTTGTCACATGTCACATTGCATAGTGCTGCTGCAATGCAGGATCACATCGCTGAAAGTAGCTCAAACCCACAAAATTCACGCTGCAATGATCTGCACTTGTACATCACATGTCTGCATTCATTTTTAACCACAGATAGATAGAAAGTGATTGATTGATTGACTGATACAGGCAGCGCGTACCGTTCCAGGTCCCCAAGGTGGATGTTGACAAACTCAGTCATCAGCGTGGTGAACAGCACTTGCCCCCTCCTCAAGCAGAACTCCATGACTGCATCATACTTGGCGGCTGCATCTGGGCTGAAGGCTGCACCAGGGGCATTGTCTGCAGCTGCTGGGCCCTCTCCTTCCAGAGGCATCACATCCATGTAGGCTGGCTCAGACTGGTCCTGTGGTGCTGTCATCAAATCCTCCAAATCACCTGCCGACATGTGCACAATGAAAGTTGGTCAGAGTCCAAGGCAAAAGGTGTGTAGCCTTTGGGTCTGTAGCATTATCATCCCTGATTTTGAGCGCCGTGGGGCAGCAACAGAACAGGCATACATGTGCTTGACATCACGACAAAACCGTCTAGCTAAAGCACCTCAAGCTGACTCCGCTTCAGCATACATGTGGTTAATCAGATAGCTTCAAGTCTGGCATTATCAGTGGTTTTAGCTGCTGCAGCTGCCGCGCACCAAATCAGCTGGCAGTCATGCCAAACAGCATGCATGCCAATCATGGATTCATTCTTATAGTCACAGGAGGACAGGCACAATGCAATGGTCAATGGCAACACAATACACAGGTGATGAAATCGTCCAAATTTACCAACAGGCTGTGTGTGTGAGCTGTAATTATCACAGCCACCTTACCAGCCAAGCGGTCCTTGGGGTTGGGCTTGAAGGGTGAAGGACGCTCAGCCTCAGCTGCTGGATCCCCTTCTGCCTCAGCTGCTGGATCAGCTTCCTGTGCAGCTGCTGGACCAGCTTCCTCCTCAGCTTCTGGTGCTGTTGCCTTGACAACCTCAATGTCAGCCTCCACATCAGCTGCCATATGAGCATCATTGTCAGCTTCCTGGCCATCTGCCATGTCAGGAGCTGCCATGTCATCTCTGGCTTCATTGTCCTTCACAGCATATGTGTGATTTAGGCAGCCGGGTGTGCACTTGTAACTGTACATGGTAGCATATGACACTGATGCAGGTTGAAGCCTATGCAGCCAGGCAGTGTCGAGCTTCTGAACAACGGCACACAATGATCATTGAAGTTTGGCAGTGCAGTTAAGGGCAGAAAATTGGCATCCTGGTTCACTTTACTAGATTAACTGCAGAGCAGCCATGAGGTGCTGGACTGTTACCAGTGACAAGCCAAAAACTATTTTGACCAATTGTCAAGACCAGGAAATGCCTGGAGGATCAGAGGGCACGGGCAGGAGGGGCATTCAGAGCCAAAAGGCAGGGGGAGGGGGAGTGGGGCAGGGGGGGTCTGTTCTCTTGGACTTCCAACAAGGCAGCAAGGCACTTCTGAGGGCATACCTGCAGAGCTGATGCCACTTCATTGCCTTCCACCTCATCTGGGTATGTGGAGCACTGCCCACTGTTGCAGTGCTCATCCAGCCCCTCATTGCAGCTGTCCAGCAGGCTCTTCACTCGCAGGCTCACTGCATGGTGGTTGGTGGACACATCACCCAAGTTCCTGCATTGGTAGACCATGCAATCAGCATTTGACGTGATCGTGCTGCATGCGTTGCAGTGATCTAAACAACAGCATCAGTCTTGGTGGACAGCACCGTTATTGAACATGTTCTCCAATCCCCTGCATTGGCAGACACAGAAAGTGGTCAGGAATTGGTGGGCCAATCATCATCATCATCATGCCTGATCGCTCCTCATGATGCTCATGCATGCAAGCATGATGATACGTGCAGCAGGGCCAAGCTGCCACCCAGCTCAATCTCATGAGCAATGACGAACAGCAGCTGCCATCATGAGTCCAGATTCCTGCAACACAAACACACATGCATACTTTTGCTTGACCCCTGATGAGCCTTAAGTGCACACATCAAGGCAGAAGCTAGCTGTAACTAGTGCAAAGCTAGCCAGGGTGAACTCACATTGAGAAGGGCTTGCGTGCAAAGTGGCCCAGGCCCTCCTCCGTGATGGGCTTGAAGTGGGGCGGCTCATAGTCCTCTGGGGTGTCCTCATGGTAAGTCAACTTCATGAAGAGGTATCTCTGTGGCATCAGCAACAAGAATGCATGGGCGCAGTGAATACAGATGTGTCAAGTTGGTGCATTGAGCTATCAAAGCCAGATCTGGGAAAGACTGCCCCGTCAGATAAAGTTTCTGGCTAGACAGATGTGCTTTCCACTCAGCAAGAAGGTAATATATATCCGGCAGGCATCAACGTGTGTAAAGCAAGCTGTAGAGTCAGTAAGCTATCTGCAGGGGGCAGCAGTCGATTGGAGGTTGGCCAGATGAAGGGACAGATGGCGTAGGGGAAAGATTAGGAGGCTGCTAAGGCGTCTCACCTCTTCTGGCATGCTGTCCAAGGTCTTGCAAATGTGCACCAGCATCCTGATCAAGCGGCACACCTGGTACTTGACAGAGCTCACATTTGCCTTCTGCAGTCACAAATCACCGTCAGGGACTGAAACTGTGTCTTCAATCACACACCATAGTCCATCGTCAGAAAGACCGTGGACTGGCAGGACAGCATCTATGCACAGTCAGTACGTTGATGTTGCACAAGCTTTGGGCACAGAAAGCATGCTTACTGGCTTCTTCTTGTTGCTTTTCTCAACAGGCTTGCCATTGGTTGTCAGGTCTACTGTCACGCCTCCATCATTGTCATAGTTGAACTTGTATACGTACTCCTGCAACCAGTACATGCAGTCAGACCCTCCACTCGAGCTCAGCTTTGCACCCAGCACTGGAACAAAAGCGGCAATACAATTGTTGAGACAGGCGTTTAGAAACCTGGGAATAGCTTGTGCCAATGTAGCCCAACATTGAAGTGAAAGGTAAATTCAGAGGGCAAGAAGGGCAGACCAAAGGGGCATGGACAAAGGGTAAATGGCAAAGAGCAAAGTACCTCCATAAGGCAGCTGCCTCCTTCATCTTCAGAGATGCCAAACAGCAGGCACTTCAGGTATTTCTGCTTCAGTGCGTCATATACACCTGCACAGAAGACACGGCTGTCCGCGTGTGGGATAGCAGCAATGACAGCATCCAGGGTCAGTTGACAGCATTTCAGATTGCAGGCAAGCAAGATGACTATTGAGGAGAACAGCAACTTGCAAAATGCATGAGCAGTTGTGCAGCAATCAAACACTCACCTCCCTCGACCCAGTCAACCAAGAGTCGGGACTCTGGAGTGTCTGGCTTCAGCATCATGATCTGCAGTCCTGCAGCAGCAGACAGATGCCATTTGTTACTCCTGCGCCACAGCATCTCAGTAACCTGTGACATTCAAAGTCACATCTGTGGCCTCACCTCCAAGGTTTGGCATGTCTACTGTCTTGAACAGCTGGCTTGGGAACAAGCCTCTCAAGTGGCTGACATGGAAGATGGACTGCACACACATGATCTGTACGACAAAGCTGTGAAAGGTGCACAATGCATAGTGTAGCAGCAGCATGTATGATTTGACCATGAAGCCAAGCAAAAAGTACAATGAGGGCCAAAAGGTGGGGAAGTTCACCACTCGCAGAAGACATCGAACCTGCACAGCACAGCGTAGTCACCAGTAGAAGAGGTGGCTCAGCGAAGTAATGTCAGCAGCGATAGCAGCGCACGACCGCCACCGAAGTAGGCTTACCACTTCCAGGGACTCAGTGAAGGTGATCTCTGCTTGCTGCTGCGCCTGAGCCTGCACCAGACGACGTCCCTGCACAGAGAGCAGCCGCTGTTGGGACACCAGCCAGCCAAGGCTGAGGCTGTGTGGCGGTACATCGTGCACATTGACGTCAGGCAATTAAGCAGACATCTAGTAGATCACAGGCGATCGTGGGCTGTTAGCGGATTTACCATTGCTGAGTCAGCGCACGCTCGAACTGCTGCTGCAAGAGCCAACGACGGCCAGCAGATGAAGCTGAAGTCAACCGCCTGATCTGTGCAGCAGTTCCTGGCGTGATAGTGCACCAAGCCGCAGACTGTCGGGGCACAGGGGCAGAGAAGTGCAGGTTTGGATCGAAGCTGCTTGCTTGCTTGCATCCTTTAGCAGGCGTTCAAATTTGACACCATGCTACGTGCTGAGCATGATGAATTACATTACGTCACAAGCAACATGTGCAATCATGCTGGCACCAGGCGTGGCATTTGTTCACGGGTAAATTCCGCACTTTGGGTATCTCAAAGTTCGAGACTCAAACCATGCTGGTCGTCCAGCTTAACTGAGTAGCTACTCAACAGATCTGTACACAGCAAATTGTAGATGTCTACAGTAGTGGCAGTGACTGCAGCGCCAGGTCAACAGCCACCAGGCTGTTGCCTAAGTTCACTGTACAGACATGTCACAGCACTGCAGTATCAGAATGGCAATGCACAATGTGTAATTGATTTTCAACCAGCAACAGATCGTGGCTTGCTTGTCATGCAAGCAGGGACCTGCAAGCAAAAACAAAGTACCAGCACAAGGGTTGCATTGCACAAGAGTGGCACCAGGCACGACCAGCATGTGCATCTGATTACAGCACCAACTGGATGTAGGCTAGTAAGCCTTAGCTTCATGGGCTGTTCCATGGGCTGACAAGAAGATGCGCACAATATCACTCTTCAGCTGCATGAACGCTTTCTTCTTCATTCTTCTGAAAGGCACCAAGCACACTGACTTTGCGGCTGATCTCACTCAGCTTTGATGGGCTGAGTTTGCCGCCCTCCAATAGCCTCTCTAGCCGCTTCAGCTCTGTGCTGAAGTAGTCAGAGCCCTACACACAAGCATGTTACATGAGCCTCGCAGCACTGAAAATCGAAACACAACATGACACTGAAGTGATGGACAAACATGCTACAGCAGCAAGTTGACTTGATCTCTGGAGCGATGTGCATCACTTGGTACGCAATAATTGTTTGCAACTGTTGCTTAGCGTGCTGCACTGCATGCAGTGCCGTCAGCCAAACACAAACAGCACACAGAATGCTACGTTCTGATAATTACAGCTGTTTTGTGCAGACACAACAATGCTGCGCAGCAAACTCTTGCAACATGAAGCCAGGTATCAAGGACCAGGCACAGACTGGCTTGATTGCTGAGACATATCTGACCTTGGCAGCCGCTTTCTTGACAGCGCTGACATAGACCTCGCCATTGGTTTGAGCCTCTCCTGTTAGCTTGCTCACAGCTGCAGAGATTTCCTCAGCCACTGATGAAGTTGCATCAGCCGCTGCAGTACACCCTCATCAGAGTCAAATCAGGGTGTAACATGTTAATGGACTGTACACTCACAGTTTGAGCTGCTAGCAGGTGATTGACAGCATGCTGCTGCTGCAGATGCACCTCAGCAAATTGTTTGTCCAGATTGCTGAAGGGACAGCAACTGTCTGAGTGATCTGATAGATACGCATTGCATGCTGATGTGTCCTGCATTCTGCACCTCTTGATACGCATGACAACGAGGGCAATCAGCAAGTTGTAGAAAGCAGTTGGTTTCAAGTGAAATGCTGTGGGGTAGCCAACATGTCAACTCAACAAGACTTGATGATAAAGACATGAGCATATTCAGGGCAGGGGCTTGTGGCTGCTTCAGTACTCACCTGAGCCAACATACTTCCTGGCCAACACGTCTAAGTCTTCAATGCGGGCAAAGCCACTGTCAGCCTTGACCTCTGCGTTGATGAAGTCCAGGAAGGCTGATGCTGTGCGCCCGGAGTTGTAGCTGCAGATAGATGAGAGCAGGCATCAGAAGCCAAAAGGTATGCAGCAGCAAGGGCCAACAGCACAACAAAGTCAACAGTAGAGTTGAGTGGAGCTGCCACAATGACTTTCATGCAGAAGCAGGTGATATGAGCCACTACCATGATAGGAACAGGAAAGCTGCAAATTTGTTGCAGCACAAGGAACGTATTGTTCATGATGGCCAGTGCAGGCAGGGCGCAGCTTGATCAAGAAAGCTCACTCTTGCGGGTTGTTGACGGGCTTGCCACGCGGAAACCACTTCAAAGTAGGGAAGCCTCTTACGCCAAACTTCTCACCCAATGACTTGTGCTTGTCGGCATCAACCTGCATGCACACGTTGAACTGGTGAACTGGTGAACTGGTGAACTGCAAGCTGCGTTGTGGAAGGTGCATAAGATACAGCTGGTGTGACTCGGCCGTCCACCTTTGCAATCACAACACTATTCTTGAGCCTGGGGTCCTTCAACACCGATTCCCCGAGAGTCTTGTACTCTGGAGTCAAATGCTTACAGTGCCCACACCTGCATTAGATGACAGACGCTGAGGTCACTTCAAGGTGGGACAGCAAGAGAAGCAAGGGATAGGCGGCAGTCGAAACCTGAAACGCAGGGTGCACGACACTGTAGCATAGCTGCAGTTTGCGAACCTACCAAGGGGCGTAGAACTCCACGAGAGCGTGTTTTCCTCCATTGACGAACTTGTCAAAAGTCTCAGGGGCTGCAAAGCATCAGGTCTGAGTTGGTAGACAAAAGTGGCAGAATGCTCGGACGACCAAGGAAGCAATGCGACTCACTCAAATCTTGCACTCCATTAAGAGATACTGTTGGGTCTTGCGCGGCTGCGAACACCAGAAGAAGTCCGCAAAGTGCTAGACCTAACTGCAGTCTGCACATCATCTGGATCAAGTCAACCTGCCTAACACGAATGGCTCGTTAAACGGCAGGGTAAAACAAACGTCGACTTGCAAGACTGCAACTGGCTGTGATGGGCACTGTGCTGCGTTCAGTGCAATGCACAAGCCTTGATTGAACAGTGCAACTTTTCTAGCTACAGCCGCACGTGCCACACGTACCGCCGTATTGCTTGCTTTTTGCTCCGCCCCGCCTCAAGCTTCTTTCGCGGATACACTTCAGCTTTTGCGTGATCAGCTGTACACGACGCCTCTGCTGCTGGCAAAGCACATGCCAAGCTTGGGCTTTGCTATTAGGTCATAAGCTTGAGAGTAGAGAGACAACAGAAGGTTTTCATCCAGTAGTCCAACAGCGCCCTCGAGGGCACAACAATGCGAAATGATCATATCGCCAAATTCCATGTTCGTGGTGCTGCATCTTGTCAGTCGCATCAACGGTCATTATAGAGACGGGTGCACTTCATCATTGATGCAACACATTCAGGTCAGTGTACTGCATTGCAAAGGCGACAATACACTTAGACTCTCTAAGCTCAACTGTTGCCTGAAAATTGAGTTGCACAGAACCTGCAAGAAAGTTGCCAACAGCTGTACTGCAGTTGTACTGCAGCTGTACAGACAGCGCCAGGTCATGTACCACAAGCTATTTGGCTTTTCGCTGCCAATCCCAGTGGCCGTGATGAGGCCATAGTTTAGGTCTGCTTTCTAGCAAAAACTCCTGCCACATGTACAGCTTGCAAGTGCACTGCGCTCAGGCCCTGGTTTGCTGATCAAAGTTGTCTACCAGACTGAATCAGACACTAACATCTGGGAGCGCAGTTCAATCAGGACCCCCCGGGCTGCCAATCAACAGGAAAATGACAAGCAGCACTGCAATAAACACTCCTCCAGCTTTGAAGAAGAGCTCTTGACTCCAAAAATCCAGTACAAGGTTTTCTTGCTTTTTGATGTTTTCTCGCAGTTGTCTTCTGCTGTCTCTGGCAAATTGAGGTGATTTGTTACTGGACTTAGGCTGCTGCTGTGACTCCGGCCTTTGCGCTGTGCGATCCTCCACCACTGGGATGTTTTTATTCAATCCGTCTTTGAAATTGGACCATGCACTATCCCAATCCAACCCTCCTTTGCTGCTCTTCCCTTTGTCAGCAGCTCTCGGCGCATGTCGACGCAGTCTGGGCGAAGACTTGCTGGGCTTGAAAGCTTGATGCGCAGGGCATGCCAAGTTGACTCGTGTATGCAGTAAACTGTTGTGAAACTTCAAGCATAGCACTTGCATGTTGCAGAGTAAAGACGACCCACGCAGTGAGGCAATAGCCTGTGCGCTGCGCACAAATGGGATTGCCATCACCTACCAAACGGTTCATCTTCTTGCCTCAAAAGCGTCTGTTATGGTGCTGCAATAGGTACTTGCTCAGCCAAAGCTTCTCTGCTCGGGTGCTTGGATCTGGGCACTTACCTTCATCGCAGCGTGCAGGGTTACCTTTGCGTGCTGGTGTCAGCAAGAACCTGCACTTTAGCCTCCCCTAAAAATTCCCCTAAGGCGTTATGTCTTATCTTGGTTAGCTAGCAGCCTGTCCCCGCGTGCGTGTTGTTTCTTTCATCGCACTCGATAGGCATTGAACGCCACACCGCATGGCCGCCTCGAAGGTAGATACCGTAGTCCCTGCTGATATGTGGCTTTGTAGATTTTGCCTGTGTATAATTGATCAGCAGTGGCTGAGGGTTTCCTGATAAGCAAAGACAGCCTTCACTTCCTGTCTTTACAGCCTCTTTTGCCGGTTCAGGGCTCAGCAGATGTGCTTCAGAATCATGAGCTGACAGCTAGAGTCATTAGCCACCTGGACAGCTTGCGAGATATCATTGTGTGCTCTGCTGTCAGTAAATGCTGGCATATTTCGGTAAGCAACTTGGCGCCAACGTCACTGGTCATTCCTGGTCATGACGCTGATTTGACAGTCATTGCCACTGACCGCATACTGTATTGGGTACAGCAGAAGCAACGCCAAGGACATCTTCAAGATCTGCATACCTTGTCAATACTACTATTGAACGCGTCAGACATCATGGCAACATCAATATCATTAAATGAACTGGCATCGTTTGGACAGGCAGTGATAGCCTTTGCAGGCCTGTGGCCTCTCACAGGCACTACACTAGTTGGCCCATTCAAGCTGACACAGGTTGTGTTACTACTACCCACAACATTGCAGTCCCTACATGTGAGAGTAGGTCGGAGACGGGAGCTTGATGATGATGATGACAGTGATGACAACATATCGTTGGGCCTATTTAAAAGGCTTGAAAGCCTGCGCTGCCTGCATTTAGAGTTTGTAGACCCTGCAAGACCTGAAAGGACGTTTGAATTAGATGCTGCTCTGCCAAATCTGCATTGCATGCATGTGTCACCATGTACTACCACATGTGACAGTGGCTTTGTGGCTCAGTTGTTACCAAACCTGACCCATGTAGCGCTGGTTGTGCGGGTCCTTGATGCACAGCAGTTTGCTGACCTACAATGCATTCAATATTTATGTGTGGCTCTCAGCGATGTTGGCAGCCATCCAGTTTCGTTTGTGGTCAAGGCAGACAGTTGTCTGCATGAGCTCCGAATGGCTGTAGCTTCAATGATCAACATTAATATTGAGTTGCAGAAGTCAGACCTGCGTTACGATTGTCGTGGAAGTAGATGGGCAATTAGCAACGCTGGCACTCAGGGATTTGCGTGCAAGGTGCTTAAAGACTTTCAGTCACTAGAGCTACGTACTTTCCTGCCGTAATCTCAAGCACATGTGTTTCAGATCGTCCTGAATTTGCAGTGTAACAAATCCTGTCCAAGATATCAGAGTTCCTTTTTGAAGCTCTGCAGCCACATGGCCAATGACGCCGAGCATGCATGCATATGCCGGCATGACTAGGCGCCTCTTTGATCAGTCTGATGCCAACGACATGCGTGCAAGATGTCTGCACCGGGCAGGTGAGTGACATTATGTCCATACAGACCCGAACGACTGTCGATTGCATGGTACTAGCGTAGTACGTAGCTGCATTTATGACAGTGCATGGCATTACACTGCAATCCCAAGACAAAACTTGCGAGTGCCAAGTGGCCTTTGACTTTGATGCACCGTCATCACGCTGTGCAGTACTCCAATACATAGGATGGGCATCATCACTTGACACGGCAATCTTTGGTGCGCTTACATTGAATGTGGGAAGACAATTATGTATACATGTACAGGATGTGTTTGCTACCTGGAGCACATCAGAAGCGTATGCTTGGCTGAGTGCTGGATGCAAGATAATGAGATTGGCTCGCAAGCTGAAGCATGACCACACAATGTCACCCCCATGGAGTTTGGTGACATGCTGCTGCAGTTGCATCTCTTCTACATCGGTGGTGGCGGCTGGTGTGTTGCTTAGTTCAAAATTGTGCGCAAAGGCTGCTGCTTGTTGCTGCAATGGTAGACATGGGCATCATGGGCAAGCATGCATGTGTTGTGCTTTACTGTGAATAGAGTTGACACATGTGCTGGGAGTAAGCACCCTTGTAAATCTGCTTGAAGGAGCTCAGTGAGCAGTCCCTGGCATGAAATCAAGTGCATCATCCCATGTCAATGTCAACAGTCTTGTTGCATCGAATGCATGAGGTATAGTACAGCATAGAAATACAGAAGCAACAGTGAAGCACTCGATTGCCTGCAGCTGATTCAGGAGGCTGCTCAGTTGGGCAGTGGCATGCAGCCCAGCACCATTGCTGCCATCCTGTTGCAGAGCATGCACACTGGTGTGGGCAGTGCTGTGCGCAAGCAAGCTGCCCTGGCTGGAATTGAGTCAGAGGAGGCGCCCGTCCCCCTCACTGCTCTCACCTCCGAGTCTTTGAGCTTGCTTCAGCAGCTCAGAGCAACAACCTGGGCTGTGCAGCTTGATGAGGCATCTGCATCTTTGCTGTCTGAGCTGTGCACTGGAGCCGGCCGATGGGCAGATGCTGCTCAGGTCTTTGAGCAGCGCAAGACTGTCAGTCAGGTAATGGTGCGTTTTCTGAGTGCTTGTACATGCCTGGTGAGGTAGCATGATGCAGCTCACTCATTCTTAGCCCTCAGCCTTCACAAGCATGCAGCTTGCAACCAGGATGCGATCAATGTTACGCGCATCTGGGAGAAATCAATGGAACATGACTGTATCTGAGATGTTCATATACCTGGACATGTGCTACTTGCAAGTGGCTCAGGGAGTTGCTGCACTTGGTGGTCATCCTGTCCAAGGTCTGCCCATTTTGCTTGCAACAACACCTGCAGTTACAGATGCATCAACACCTTTGTCAGGACAATCTCCCGCTTGTTGGTGTCAATTGGCACGATGTATGCATGTATCTGTCTGTTTGCCTGCCTGCCTGCCTGTCAGCCTGTCTGTCTGTCTGTATGTCTGTCTATTTCTGTCTGTCTGTCGGTCCTTCTGTCTGTCTGTCGGTCCTTCTGTCTGTCTGTCTGTCTGTCTGTCTGTCTGTCTGTCTGTCTGTCTGTCTGTCTGTCTGTCTGTCTGTCTGTCTGTCTGTCTGTCTGTCTGTCTGTCTGTCTGTCTGTCTGTCTGTCCCTGCTGTCTGTCTAACTGCATGTCTGTCTGAGATCAGCATTAGCACTCATGTTGCTTTGATGAATGCTACCTGATACTGCCTCATGGAGCAGTGCAGCAGCATGTGCTTGTTGACACTGTTGTGTGCTGAACCCAGATGGCAAACCTGCACTATTTCTGATTGTCAACCAACTTTGCTGCAGTGACAATGCATGAGCATCATCAATGGTGAGAAGCAGCTGTAGCAGTATCTGCCATGATGTCTTATGACTTGTATTGTAGGGGCAAACTTAATGCTGGCGTATCATAAGTACACCACGTTTCTGTCAGTGGAGGCCTGCAATGCTTTCTTACGCTGCTGCTTCAAGGCATCAAGCAGCACAGCAAACAAGGCAGAAGCTGCAGTGAGGCTGATGAGAGGCATGTAGTCACCATTGCCTCTCCCAGACATGGAAACCTTTTCTTCTGTCACCACATGTGTACTTTTTCAGCTTCATGATGGCATGCCGGCTTACCAGCTTCTGGTGCAACTGCATCAGCAGGTGCTGCTGAAGCTGCACATGCAGTTTGGGAAAAGACCTGAGACAGCCAAGGTCTATTATGCAGCCATGGCGGCCTTCAACACCACAGAATTGAGCACCAATCAGCGTCCGCATACTGCTTTTTGCATCCAGACCATGCTGTTGATGGCTCAGAATGGCCTGCCTGGGCTCGGTGCCAAAGGCTGCGAACTTCTTCTGGAAGCTGTGGATGAGTACAGCGAGGACTGGTTGTGCCAGACCTTTGGGGATGCGTTCTTTGACAAACTTGAGGCTGTTTTCCTTGGAGACAAAGTTTTGGCAACTGCAAGAGATGTTGTTCCCTTTCCTCCAATGTCTCTCCCCAACCTTGTCATCTGACATGGCTAGACACACAAAAGGCGTACCTGGATTTTGCAGAGGGTGACATGCCACATGTCATGATTCCTGCGGACGCATGGCCAACATACCATATAAGAAGAAGCACACAGCAGGCAGACGTGGAGTCTCCTGAGCATGTGGATGATGCACAACTACTGGAACAGCAATATGGGCGCCTCTTGTCCAAAGACTTCAAACGCAGGTGATGAGTCAGCCATTGCAGTGGCAGACCCTACTGTTTTGTACTTGCTCTCCTGTGACATATACATTCTGGCAGCTGGCGTGTATCATGGGATTCCAGGTTAGAGGCACAGGATCCAAATGTTCTCTGCGTGAAAGTGTATCAATGAAATTGTGTGTGTGTGTGTGTGTGTGTGTGTGTGTGTGTGTGTGTGTGTGTGTGTGTGTGTGTGTGTGTGTGTGTGTGTGTGTGTGTGTGTGTGTGTGTGTGTGTGTGTGTGTGTGTGTG
>JAABUP010002875.1_pt1 | contig 31919 bp, 39 predicted proteins | sample 5559201 | NCBI WGS metagenome assembly JAABUP01 (sample SAMN10711887, study PRJNA513373) | rock metagenome | isolation source: Antarctica rocks | place: Antarctica
GGTTAGCACAAAGGACAGAGTGTGACCGGCACCCTAAGCTCTTTCTGTTTTGATCAAGGTACATCTACCCAAGCCTCTCAACCTAGCAGCCACCCTAAGCACATTAGCATCATTTGACTCGACAGAACAGCAATCAATTGAACCAATTCACAGCACTATAAGTTTTGCAATTCAATGACCCTGTCCACATTTGTATGATCCCACACCTTTAGATACATATTTTTTTGGCAGGTACATTGCCCTGACACAACCTACTGATTGCAGCTGCACAATTGGAAAGAGGATCTGTCCATTTGAACAGCTTATGCAGAATATGCAGTCTAGCCAAATTTGCTCTGGGGGTTGTCAGTCATGCTTGTTGCCATTTGCGTGACCAAGAGCAGTACATAGCCAGGCAGGGATGCAGACCTTATGTACTCTTTTGAAGTCCAGATACTGCACAGCTTGACCCCAAGATGAGCAGATGGGTAAGCCTGGGCGGCCGCCCGCCCAGCTGCTGACAACACTGGTGCCGTGCGTCTGTACCTGCAACAGCGTCTGAAGCATTGCGTCTGAAGCACTTGGCTAGCGTATCAGGCTTCTTCACAGCAGCAGCTCTACACAGAGGCGACCACGGTGGGAGCCTTGGATTGTCAGCTGAACTCTCCAGTTGTAGTGGCAACCTGGACTGATGCTGACCAGCATGGGCAACAGTCTCTGCTGAGGACTCCATTGCACTCTCAGCTGATGCCAAAGAGACAATCTCAGCTGAACATGACTACATTTAGCGTTTAGGCCTAAATAAACCCATAACCCTAAATAACCATAAATATAGTGAGCTTGCTGCAGGTCCATCGTGCATCTCACCCTGGTTACTCAACTGCACAATGTGATGCATGGGCCGACGCAAGGCTGACACATGGTGGATGCAGCAAGGGCTATGATGATGTGATTGGGATTGTGCAACAGGACGGTGACCATCAAGCTGATGTCAAAGAGACAGTCCCATTTTTTTTGGCTGCAGGCCCATTGTGCATCTTGCCCTGGTTCCTCAACTGCACAATACAACAGGACAGTGAGTTGCTCACCTCAAACCAGAAGGCAACCCCATTCCAGAGGCCATCAGATGCGGCGTGGACCTCCAGCTGTGTGTCAGACTCCCACATGGTCCAGACAGCAAGGGCTATGATAGTGTGGTTGGTATTATGCAACAGGACAGTGACAGGCTCACCTCAAACCAGAAGGCCACTCCATTCCAGAGGCCATCAGATGTGGCAGGTACCTTCAGCTGTGTGTCAGACTCCCACATGAAGTCTGTTTTGGGCAGTGAGGTATGGGTGAGGGCAGCACCTGCTATGGCATCCACACGCTGCTGCAGATCCAAAGCTAGAACAGGGAATGGAGAGGACAGCCGCTTGTGTGGAACCCTGCAGCGCATGTAACAACAACAATAATAATAATATCAATAATAGTAGTAATAATAATAATAATAATAGTAGTAATAATAGTAATAATAATAATGATAATAATAATGATAATGATGATGACAATGATGACGCTTTCCAGCTCATGATGAGCTAGGTAAGTGCGGGACAAGTCTTGTCTTGTGCATGGCACAGATAGGGAAGAACGCCAAAGTACATGTTGTTATTCAGATCAGTTCAAAAAACAAATGTCTGCTTATACAAATGAAAAAACAATGCATTTGGAGGCAGCGCAGGAAGGCTGAGCACCGTCTTTGAGTAGTGACATGCCCAAAGATCCAATTTTCAAATAAGACAACCTCTTCTCTAGTGAGTAGATAAGACCCATGTTCGTGGACGATGTTTCGCGTGTGAGTGGACAAGAGTCACATCAGTGGATGAAGTTCCTCACATAAGTGGACAAGGGCCACATCAGTAGACGAGGTTCTGCGCATGAGTGGACAGAGCCACATCAGTGGACGACGTTCCTCTCATGAGTGGACAAGAGCCACATCAGGGCAAAACAGACCTGGCCAGTAGCCACATCAGCATACCTGGACAGGTCCACTCTGTCATGGTGAGGATGCCATCTGAAGCCATTCAGCGCTGACAAGTCAAAGCCACTGATGCTCTCAATGCGCATCTCCACAAGCATGCCCCAGACCTGCAAGGAAAAGTAGCTGCAGCGTGGTTGTTGAGCACCAGAAAGTGTATGTAACTGAAACTTATGTACATCTGCATGGCAAGCTGCGTTTCACAAAACAGCAGGACGCTCTGATGCAAGATTGTCCTGACAAGCTGGCTATGGACTTGTGGCTGTTGTGGAGACACAAGCTGAAAGCGGCATTAAGCCAGCCAAGTATCAATGCTCAACTAGCAACAACAAACCAGCAGTTTATGTTGTTGGTATCCCTGTTTACAAAAAGGTCAACGGGAGCACAGGAGAAGACAGCAATGCACTTGGACAGACCATCTTTGCAGGGCTACCTGAATGGCTGCAGGCAAAGTGCTAGCGACCCTACATACTCCTAAGCTACCTGAAGGGCTGCAGACAGTGAACTATCAACCCTACATAACCCTAAGATGCCTGAACAGCTGCACACACATCCTTGTCTGAACATACACAACCCTTCACCCTTCTTTACCTGAATGGCTGCAGGCTTGAACATTGATTGCGTCTACATACCCCAGCTTTATTTCTCATCGGTTCTCACCGTTAGGGTTTTGCAAAACCCTAAAAAGTTTCAAACTTTCAATTTTGTTAGGGTTGTTTGATAGGTTGTAGGGGTCAGGGTTTTAGCGGTTTCTGCATTTTTGCGATTTAGGGTCTGAGAACCAAAGAGAAACAACGCTGGGCGTCTACATAAACCCTTTACCTGAATAGCTGCAGGTACAACCCTGGCTCCGGGTGTAATCAATCTTTCGGCTGCGTAGTCCAGGCTTGGCAACAGACCCTTGCCCAACACACTGCAGACAATACTCGATTTTGCTTTGTCAGCCACAATCACCTTGCATTGTCCACATCTGAACTGACTGTGCATGAGGCAGAGTGTGTGTTGCATGAAGCGTATGCCACCACGGCCGAGTGGGCAATTGCATTGGAGGCAGCAATCAATATCTGTAATCTATCTTCAACAGCAGTACTGTGCCAGTCAAACTGCATGTTTCAAGACGTTCCTCGATATGACAAACAGCTACTCAGCATGCAAGACTCTTTGTGACAGTTGTTGTGCTGAAGACACAGTAAGGCGCACGGCAGCGCAAGGGCGGCCACATGGTGCTCAACTGCCAGCGCAGAGCGTTGAACACAGCACGACGCTCTGCGCTCTGCGCCAGCACAGCACGGCACAGCACAGCACAGCACAGCACAGCACAGTATGAAAAAAACAGCACGGCACAGTGCAGCCATAGCACAGCACAGCACAGCACAGCGCAGCGCAGCATCCTCACCTGTGGTCAATCAGGTCTGTGACTAGCACCTCTGCTGGCTCAGGCAACATGACTGCAGACTGCCGGATCCTGTCCAACTGCTGCTGAAGCAATGCGTTACAGGTAGTTTCAGTGGCGTGCTGTCTGTCCTGACCCACACAAAACTGCTTGGTCCCATGGTCTTGATCCAGGGGTGTTCTATACTCCTCTTCTTCCCCCAGCTCTGGGATGTTTCTGTCTCCAGCTTCTGCCTGCTGCGCTGATGCCCCCTCTTCTTCTGCCTGTTGCGCTGATGTTCCCTCTTCTTCTGCTTGTTGTTGCGCCTGTTCTGTTTCGGCCTTGATCTCCGGCTGCATCTCTGCAGATCTTGGCAGAGGAAAGGGGTTCGGTACTTCCTCTTCATCCTGCCAACCGTCGCCATGCTGATGTTGGTGCCCTTGCACGTTTGAAGGATGCCGACCCAGTCCCATCTGATCCACCATTTGCTCTGCATGATGAGGTGACTTGTTCTTGGGAGAACAAGCTTCCTGGCCTGCTGTTTTGTCACTCACTGCCTGATCTGCTGCATCAGCTGCAAGCTCAGCAGCAGCGTCAGCAGCTGCCACAGCAACTGCAGCCTCAGCTGCCAAGTGACTTGCAGCTGCAGCTACTGAGCCAACCGGTGTCTTAGCTGCTACTGCTGCTGTACCCTGTGTGTCTGGAGGTGCCTCAATTGCTGCAAAGCTGTGTGCATGCATGGCTGCCATTGCTGCATTGTGGGCCGCCTGTGCCTGTGATACAGCTGTGGATATGTCTATTGGAATGGGCCCTCCTGCACAGAGCGAAACAGTTGGCAGTGCACAAGCTTTTGGCGTTGAGTCATACACACTGTCACACAAACGGTTGTAGGGATGTGTACAGGTGCACAGATCACAAACAGTCTGTTGCAAGATAAAGCTCTGTGCAATGTGACAGGTTCAGTGGGATCTTGCCCACATCTGACCTCTTTTATGCACAAAGTCAACGCACAGAACAGCAAGGAAAAGCAAATGAATATAATCCAACAACAACATAGGGTGCTGGGTACGACCCGCAAGGAAATACCTGCGAAGCATGCAGCTGCATAAGCTGCAAAACAACAGACGTCGGTATCAAAATACAGCGTGACTTATTTTGGTACTGGGTGACAGCAACCCACCTTCCTCATATGCATGAAAACAGCAACAAGAGTTTGGAAGCAAGCCAACCTGTGATACCACATGCCTGCAGCTGCCTATCAATGAGACATATGCTGTCAGTTCCCTTCATATGCCTGTTGCTCTGCAGCGTCTGTTTGGCCACTCTGTACAGCATGGGGCCACGCTCTATGCATGTCACCCGGCGTGCGCCCAGCTGTGATGCCATGAGGCCCAGTATGTTGCCGCCACTGCCCAGGACTATCACATGCCCACCTACAGGCAATTGCCGCAAGTTGTGCATGCTTTGAGTTTGGCTGATGAACTTAAACAAGACCCTAGACAGCCATTTCAAACATTGATTGCAGGGAAACAGTCCATGAAACTGCTTGTTATAAGCATGCTGTGAACACTCGTTAAGATGCATTTTTTGAACACATAGCTCCACCAGGATGTTACAATTTGGTCAACATGTTGCATCAGGATCCAAATATATTGCTACTACCTACAAAGTGATCCTACTAAGCTAAGAAGATCCGTGCAGCTCAAACTGCATACCTGGCAGCTCATGCAAAGCACCCTCAATGGCTGCCTGAAAAGCATCCAGCCTAGACTGATCATGCAGAAGAGATATGCAGCCTTTTGGCTGAGCCAGATCTGCCAGCGCACGTACATACTCTGCAAGCATCCTGGCTGTGGGGTCTGCCAAGACCTTGGCCTTGTCAAGCCTCTTCTGCTTCATGGCAGGCAGGAAAGTAGGCCTCCTGCAGACAGCAATCTGTCTCAGAGCCAATGCTTGCTGTAGGAGTAGGGCATCAGACTAAGCCCCAAGGGGTGTTAACATGCATTGTCACAGCTCGCCCGAGGAGGGAGCGTTCAGTATCATCAAACATAAGGCGGACATGAGAAGATGTCCTGCAATGGTGATCACTCTCATGCAAACGCACAAGCAGACACGAGCCACAGGCTTGCACAGCAACACGCCATATCACAGCATGCAATCTGTGCAGCTGCCTGTTGTTAGAGATGGTGAGATCAGCAGTGCATGTGTTGAGCAAGGCCTGTTAAGCTGCCTGAAAACTGCAGACGACAACCCTGATTAAGAGAAGTCTGACCACTCGTAATCTTCAAGCTCCCACGCAGGCGCGGCCATGCTCTGCTTGAACTGCTTCAGCATCTGCTGCCTCACCTCTTCACGCCGCACCTGTAGCAACAGACCTCCCACTGCAGCATGGTGGGCTTTCAAATGGCAACTGGCAACGCATGCAAGGACTGAACTGGGATCACATCAAGAGTACTGGCAAACTTCATAACAACCCCAGATGGATCATTCCATACAGTACGGAAACTGCATGGAGTGAGGTACGCTAAGCATATGCTATTCTTGTCTGCACACGAAAGCAATGACGCTGCACAGGACCTTGTACCTGAGCCCATCAACATCCAGCATGATGCAGTAAACTTGGGAAAGTTGTCACATGTGCAGCAGGAAGAAGCATATACACAGCAGGCAAGACAGCACCTGTCTTAGCTTGAGCACAAGGTCTCTCTTTAGCAGTGCTGATGTTGCCAAGCTTGCCTGACGCTCCTCTGCCAGCAGATTTCTGCTCTCCACTAGCTTTGCTTCCTGACAGGCAGGATACATTCATAAATGCTGCTGTGTTACTCAAGGCTGCGCAACTTGTGCATGTTGATTTACGCAGATCACATGGGGCCGTGGGCAGCGTGCAGGAGCCAAGCATCAGTGTGTACAGCAAGGTGTCAATATCATGATGGTGGCTCATCAATGCTTGTCTACCGGTATATGCAATATGTTGTAGAAACATGCTTCAAACTTGTATCTTCGGGCATGATAATCAGTAAAGCAGGCTGCCTTTCACAGGGTTGCAAGCCAGTGCCTTACCATCTGGTCATTGCTTGGATCAAGGTGCAAGCCTTGGCTCAGAGCTGCAGCAGCTGTGTCCCAGTCCCCCATTGCCATGTGAGCCATTCCCAACCTAAAAACACACATTCACAGACTGCTATGGCAATGCATGCCCACTACTTGCTTGCTGCGAGACCCAATTTGCAGCAGTTTACAGGTGAGCTTGAACTCTAACCTGTAGTATCCTTTGGGCCAGCTTTCATGGAGTTGCACAGCCTTGGCAGCATCTTGCAGCGCAGCCTGATACTGGTATAGAGCAAGGTAGGCCGCAGAACGGTTGGCATAGAGTGTCGCGTCACGCTCTGCTGCAGCTATGGCCTGGCTGTAGCACTTGACAGCTTCTGCAGACAGAGAGGCTGCTGGTTTCTGTATGGTCTCTCGAGCATGGCTTGCAAACAATTTTATGCAGTGATAAACGCTGACCTTGGAACTGCTTCCGTCGAACGGCTATGTTGCCAAGGCTTTTGAAACGCTGGGCAAGATGTATCAGCAACTCTGGAGGAGCGTTGCTTACTTGTTCACCAAAATGCTGCTCGATCAGTGCTTTCTGCAACGGATCGCAGACGGTCGGGTCCATAAATGCCAGCCCGTGAGCAGCAAAAGTGACCTGAGCACTAGCCTGACTGCCGAGAAGGTGCAGCTTACGGACAATGGGCATACTTCTGGCGAAGATGTTCAGGCTCTCAGCTTTTGCCTCGGGTTGACCGAAATGGGCTATGAGGAATTAAATTTGGCAAACAGGAGGTCGAACTTCTGCAGAACATCACTTCACACAGAGTGGATCAAAGGGCAGCGCCTTTTTCGCTCGGCTCACTGTCATGCAGACTTTCCTGCACTCATAAGCCATGTATGCAAGTGCTGCTGATGTTTATCAAGTCATGGCATCATCAAGTCTTGGATAATCAAGTCATGATGCGCTTGCAGATATTGATATCCAAACGACGAATCCACATATACTTTGGCACAGCAGATCAAATATGTAACAATCATCTTCTGTGGCACGAGACAAGACCTTCCATGACATCATGCCTTGACAGACCAATGCACACAGCCGAATTCAACATGACCGACAATATTGGACCAACCTGAACATGAGGATAATGGGTGCTACATCAATTGTACCGTTGTGTTTCTGCTCAGAATGCTTGCATTCATCAGATGCATTGCTGCACGCTGCACTATCCTGTGCCTATGCACCCCCTTGAGACTGTGACTGGGTTTGGAGCTTACGCTATGCTCGTGCCCTTTGCTTAACTGCCTCTAGATCTCGCCTGTGCCCTACCAGATCTGATGTAAGGCCAAGCCTCTCCTGGTTCTCTGGAAACTTGCCAGGATGATTCATGTGGGCAAGTTCCCCTGTCGCGTGAGTGAGATCACTGGCATCTTGGTCAAGCTGAGAAGGCTCTGCTGAGGACAGTTGCATTGCCTCCACACGCGCATTACAGTCTGGCTTGTGCCGTTTCCAATCTGCCTTCTGACAGTCGATACTGCAGTAAGGTGGCCCCATGCACCGGCCACACCTTTGATATTGTCTCTTTTCAAGTTTGAAGCATTTTCGACACATCAACTTCTCAGGTCCAGCTGAGGCAAGCCCAAATTTGTGAGCTTGCTTCGACATCGCGAGCTGCAGGATGGCTTGGCCCTTGCTGCGACATGAGCTTGCTTGGCAGACTGCTATGAGCTCGTTGTTGACAGCAAAAGCGGCTGGGTCGTGCAAGGCATAGGTCGGCCGGTCAACACTGCTCGGCACGCTTTCCGCACTCAGCACAACTGAAGGGGTATGAAGCCAGCATCTTTGAATTATAGTGGTCACGAAGACTATTTACCACATCCACCTTCTCTTGATCTGTGGGCTCTCGTACAAGAAAGACAGCTGGGAAAACATGATGGTAGGTATAGTCTACGTACTGATCGTGTCTGCCAACGGCTTCAACATAGTACCTCACACGAGACATCTCACGCTAGGGAGAGACTACTAATGGGCCTATGGCTACTCGATTTTGACAGTGGCAGTCACTGACTGCCAGTCAGTCAACCAGTCAACGTTTCATCTCCTGAATGTGTCACTACAAGGGTACGGTACATTTGGGGCCCAAGGATACACTAATTTGCAGAGCTTGGTAAATTGACTGGATCATAGGGTTATTGCATCGAACACAGAATGCAGTCAAGCATGGTTGTGTTAGGCTGCGCATGCATTGAAATGCATCTCGGAGGCTACATTTACAGCCTCTCCCAATTTGGGAGTCCCAAACTTTAGATTCAGGTCAATAGCTTCATTCAACAGGGTGGATAATACGCACCCTGTCACGCTAGCACGACTTTTTACCCTCGCCCCGTTACACTTCATGACTCAAGTGCAATCTACATTGCCTTTGTTTCATGAAGCTAACTTCCGCAGAACATTGCTGCTAATTTATAAAGCTTCAACGCAGATCATCACTGAGTCATGCAGGGTCATACTCCATGCTGCATCCGGCATCAGATCCAAAGCTTGCGGCAGACAGACATGACAACCCGACAGCCAGACAATGATTGTAGAAGTGGCATTGATGTGACCATCATTGTAGACATCTGTGTCTGACACACAACAGCCTGAAGGTGAGGCGCTTCATAACATTGAATACCTAAAAGGATTGTAAGCAGTCTTGCGGTAGCAAAATAAGTTGAATACTTGTCAGATGATGATCTGCTGGACTCTATGTGCATGCATTGTACAACATCATAACATCACAAGCACATTTCACAACTCTTCTTGAAGTAAACATCGACTTTGACAAAAAGTGTTTGCTTTCAGCTGCTCAACGAAGGTTCTATGCATAGTTTATGTACTGCAGGATCAGATTCTAATCAACCTGATCCTGCCACTACCTTGACTGTCCAGGGGCTTGCGTGTTCTCAAAATACTGGTAAATACGAAAGCAATCAGGCACCTGCTTCCCCTCCTGTGAGGCTCTAAATGCAGCAGTGGCAGCATCAACACAACCTTCTCTAACAGTCAGCAGCTTTTCTTTTAACTCATCCCCCTTCTTGCGCATGGCACGGCGTCTCTCTTTGGCCTTTTCTGCTCCAAAGTCTGCCAGTTGGGTACCTAAGCCCATTTCTTGTTGCACCTCTGGGAACGCACCAGCATGATTCCTGTGTTTCAGCTCCCCTGTTCCTTGGGTGAAATCATTTGCATACTGGTCCAGCTGGGCCAGCTCTTCAGATGACAGCATCATAGCCTCCACACGCCCATCGCAGTGTGGTTTGTGTCTCCTCCAGTCTGCCTTCTGACACTGAACACTGCAGTAAGGTGGCCCCTTGCAACGTCCACATCTCTGGAAACGTGTCTCCTGTAATTGATAGCAATTTCTACACATTAGCATTTCGGGTCCAACTGAATCCAGACCAAATTTCTGAGCCATGTTCTTCTTGCTGGCATCTATGATTGTAGCTGCGCCGATGTGGCAAGCTCTTGCTGGGCACACAGCCAGAAGCAGGTTGTTTACAGCAAGTGCTGCTGCATCGTTCAAGGAATAAGTCGGGCTGTGTACAAAGTCGGTTGCTTGCCGTCCGCAGCTGATGCACCCCCACGAACATTCAGCCATGACTTGAGGATGGTATCTGTCGACCAGCAACTGTATGAAGTCCTGCTTTTCCTTGTGTTCTGGGTCTCTTGCGAAGAAGAAAGCTGGTGCAAAATGGTAGTATGTGTACTCAAAAGATGCCCTGTCAGCGCCTATGCATTCGACATAATACCTGGCACGCGCCATTGCACCCTCTGTGTGAGTCTTGCCTCTGATGCACACCTTCGTGTACCCAGTTGGGTGAAGACTCGACGTTTCGTATCCTCTAAACAAGACATCAACCAAACAAGACACTGGCGCATCAGCTGCTTTGTTGCTGACAGGACCACCACATCAAGTCAGCGCACCGCTCTTTGTTGGTGACGAGCACGTTCCTGGCAGCGCGGCGCCCCGCCTGTGTGTGTGTGTGTGTGTGCGTGTGTCCAGATCGGTCTGAGGGCGGTCCAGCTGAAGCACGGGCCATCAGATGCGATCCGTTGCCCGCTTGCCATTCAAATTAGTTGCTCAGCAGTTTTCTAGCCGTTTATTCTCAGCAGAAGCTCAGCTGCCCCAAACAACCGTTTCTAAACCTAAGTGGTCAATATGGTCTAAAGCCTTGCTCGCAGCTCCGCCAACGATCTTAGCAGGCTGGATTGTGCTCTCCGACGAGCCTCAAAGACGTGCTAGAGTAGCATACAATGTGCCTCTGAGAGTAGTCAGAGACGCAGTTGCAGTCATATCCATTGCCTCAGGTACACTGCGCCTGAGTTTCCAAAACCATGCATGCAGGTATTTAGCCATGATAACACTGAACATCACACAAATTTCCTCAAGGCAAAACTGGACTTGCAGATTACAAGTTTTCGACCAGTGGCCTTGAGGGCGGCAGCTATGCAGAAGCATTGAAGCAATGCCATGAGCGCTCTGCCTTCAAGCTGCAGAAGCTGTGCTTTGCCAATGGAGGCATCTACATCAAGCTGGGACAACATGTTGCACAGCTGGTAGGTTGACTCTGCCTGTGCTTGCAGCACAAACAGTCTGAGGCATGCATGTCCCAGTCTAGTTCAATTGCTGTCCCAGTATGCCTGCTGCCTCATATACTGGGGCTCACCTCACCACGTCTGACGTTGTACTGCCCTATGCTATGTGCTCTCAAGCTTTGGTCTTGACCAGTTCAGCCAAAGGCGCTTCAGGATATGCAGAGTCTCGTCGAAATCTTTAGCCTTAGCAGCTGATGCTTGCCTGCTCAACCTGCAGGATTACATCCTGCCTATTGAGTATGTGAACACCATGCGAGACTACATGCTGGACAAATGCCCTGTCTCCTCCTACAAGGACATTGCAGAAGTCATCGAGGAAGATCTTGGCAGGAAACCAGAGGAGCTGTTTGCATCCATAGAGCAGGTTCCAATTGCAAGCGCCTCTCTAGCACAGGTACAGATGCTGACATCATGCATGCATGCATGCATGCATTCATCATACATGTGTCTTCCCCTTGGGCCAGGCACATGTAAACCTCAGCAGCTTTTCGGTGTGGCATCTTGTCCCATAAGTCTGCGTATCAACAAAGAGTGCTAGTATGCTCTTACCTACAGTGGACAATTCTGTTTCTGGCTTCAGTGTTATTGTGTATTCGCTCCTATAGCTTTGTCACTGGTGCAAAAGTAAATTTGTCAGAGTGAGGCAATCCTTGCGCACGCCTTGCCAAATCCTAACACATACCAGACCAGGTTACATGTAAAATGGTTATGAAGGTCACATGCCGATGAGAATGATGACTCATGTTTGACCAGCAACCAATAGGCAAGCATCACAGTCATCAACATGATGACCCAAAACTTGCATTCTCATTTTGGCATGGGAAAACTCAAAATTGGTTTGTTTTGTGTTGTAAGTCATGGTTCAGGGCGACAACATGCTGATTGTACGTCAGGTGCACAGGGCGGTGAGTCATGACGGGCGCCAGCTGGCAGTCAAGGTGCAGCATGTGGGCCTGAGGGACACCTGTGCTGCTGACACTGTCATTGTGGAGGCCTTTGTGAAAGGGCTGCGCTGGGTCTTCCCTGACTTCAACTACCAGTGGCTGGTGGATGAGCTGAAGGAAAGCGTCCCAAAGGTACCTGGAAAAGAAAAGAAAAGTTTATGCTTTTCCGCAATCATAACAGTAGCCTCCTAAGGCGGCAGCCCAGAGCCATTACTGTACTATAGCATTGCACAATACACACTGCACTGCACACTCTGTGGGATTAGCAATACAAGACAACAAAGAAAAACCAGAAAAATTCTGCCACATAGTACTGATCGATCCCTGGCAGATGCCCAAAACCACTGGTGTGAAGTACATTCAGCAGTGCTTGACTAAATGGCCTGATGGTCATCAGAGAGCGCCTGTTGCAAGATGCGCAAATAACGAGGGACAAGGTGCTGCTGAAGCATTGTTTCTTGACTATCTTGACTTCCACAGATTGCTGGCTGGAAGAGCAGCTCAGTGCAAGACTTATTGTGATGGTTACATCCATCAGCTTGACTGTGGTTTTCTGGCACCAGTATCCTTAACTCGCTTGTAACATCTGACCTGCAAATTTTGCATTGTGACATGTGATAAGCAGCATACGTTCTTACATACTGCCGCCTTCACCTTGATGCATGACGCAAATTTTGACTTGCAATGTTCATATGTATTGTCGTATGGCTGTCGTTTGGCTGCTGAGCATGAACGCTTCAACGGCAGAACTGCTGCATGCAGATGTCACAGCTGCATCTGACATATCTGACGCCCCAGGCCGCAAATCTCTATGTGGCTTCAAGGTACAGGCGGCATAACATCAGAGGGTCAAGCTTTCCTGCAGTTTATGCTTCATAGGTCTGGCTGTTGTTACTCTCGTGCCACGACTGCTTGCTTGAACAGGAGCTCTAAGCTAGGAAGCAGCCGAGTCAAAGAACCGGTGACTAATCAAAAAAGGTGTCAAGCCAGCCTGAACACACACACACACATCTGTTTGCACAGGAGCTGGACTTCAAGCTAGAGGCAGCCAACTCTAAACGGTGTCAAGCCAATTTGAACAGCAAGAAGTCCCGGGTGAAAGGCCGAGTGGTGGTCCCAGCTATTGAAGATGGAATGGTGAACCATAGAGTGCTTGTCATGGAATATGTTGAAGGCATCAAAGTCACTGACAGGTGGGCTTTACAGCCTACTCAGCACATGTTTTCTGGCTTACTCAACAATTTTCCTTCATGATACGCTGGTATACCCTCATGACGTAGCTAGGGTCTGCTCAAACCCTCATTGACATAGCTAGGGTCTGTTGAAACCCTCCTTGTTGCCACCAGCCTTGCCCACAAAACCTCACACATGTTGCATAGACAAGTCCCCATGGTGCAAGAGTTTGGTTCATGCAATTGTTGCTGGGCAAGAATACAGGAGCTGATTCTTGAGCGTGGAAGGGTTGAGCTGGTGTCACGCACCTCTACTGGACTCCTGTGAGATGTACACTGCCATTGTTGCCAGCCCATTTCTTGCTGTGCATCAACCAAGCTCAAATAAGCGAAACAAGAGTTTTTTAAAACCCTTTCCCTGACCTGACAAAAAAGGCGTTCACACTTGTCCCTGCAGGGCAAGAATACAGGAGCTGGAATTCAAGCCTGAACTGGCTGAGCTGGTGTCATGCACCTTCACTGGACTGCAGCTTTTGCCCTGTGACACATCTGCTGCAGTCATTGTGCACCTCATGACTTGGTGTGCATGAATCAAGCTCAACTTTCGCATTGTCTGTTGGCAATTGGTGCAGGGCGAGAATACAGGAGCTGGGCTTCAAGCCTGAGAAAGTGGCTGAGCTGGTGTCGCGCACCTTCACTGGACGGCCTTTGAGACGTCTGCTGCAGTCATTGTGCACCTCAGGACTTGGTGTGTGAACAATCTCCACATTGTGTTCATGCAATTGTTGCAGGGCAAGAATACAGGAGCTGGGTTTCAAGCCTGAGAAGGTGGCCGAGCTGGTGTCGCGCACCTTCAACGAGATGGTCTTCATCCATGGAGACGTGCACTGCGACCCCCACGCAGCCAACCTCTTCCTGCGCAAGAACCCACTCGACGGTCAGCTGCAGCTGGTGCTGCTCGACCATGGCTTGTACAGGTACGCCCTTTTTCTTCTTCGTCTTCTTCTTCTTCTTCTGCTGCTTCTTCTTCTTCTTCTTCTTCTTGTTCTCCTTACCCTTCTCCTACTTCTTCCTCCTCCTTCTTCTTCTTCTACTTCTTACTGCCTGCTGTCCATGAAATGTTGCTGGCTTGATGGTTGCATCGAGTTTCAACAGACTCTTGCAGAAGTGGTGTGAAACCCTCACGCCTGTCACTACCAAGCAGATGCAAAACGTGGCCCTCATGCTGCCAGCATAGTTCTGTGCAAGACACGGCCTTGGTCACGGCTTTGCAGCAGCTTTGTGAACACGTGTGGGACTCCTGCTGACTTGCAGGTCCTGTTTGCGGCCGGTAATGTGCTGCAGGCAGGTCACAGCCAGCCTCTTACGGTAGAGCCTGAAGTTTGTTGAACACAGCCTCTGTCAAGGCACTACAGCAGCTTGTCAGCACTTGTGGCACTCTTGGTGACTTTGAGGCACTCATGTGGTTGATGGTGTACTGCAGGCAGGTCATAGACAGCCACCCTTTCCTGTAGCACAATCTGACCTTTGCAATTGCAGAGGGACTGTCAGAACGTTGCTTGGGCCTAGGCAACACATCAGCTCATCAACACTTGTGGCACTCCCAATGAACTGTAGATACTCTTGTGGCTGAATTGTGACTGCATTTGTGTGCTGCAGACAGATATCAGACAGCTTCAGGAAGAGCTACACCCTGTTGCGGCAGAGCCTGATCTTGCAGCACTCCCAATGAACTGTAGATACTCTTGACGCTGAACTGTGACTGAAGCCGTGTGGTGCAGGCAGAAATCAGACAGCTTCAGGAAGAGCTACGCCCTGTTGTGGCAGAGCCTGATCTTGCAGCATTCCCATTGAATTGTAGATACTCTTGACGCTGAACTGTGACTGAAGCCGTGTGGTGCAGGCAGATTTCAGACAGCTTCAGGAAGAGCTACGCCCTGTTGTGGCAGAGCCTGATCTTGCAGCACTCCCAATGAACTGTAGGTTCTCTTGTGGCTGAAAGGTGACTGAAGCCGTGTGGTGCAGACAGATATCAAACAGCTTCAGGAAGAGCTACGCCCTGTTGTGGCAGAGCCTGATCTTGCAGCACTCCCAATGAACTGTAGGTTCTCTTGTGGCTGAAAGGTGACTGAAGCCGTGTGGTGCAGGCAGATTTCAGACAGCTTCAGGAAGAGCTATGCCCTGCTGTGGCAGAGCCTGATCTTGCAGCACTCCCAACGAAGTAGATACTCTTGTGGCTGAAATGTGACTGCATTTGTGTGCTGCAGACAGATTTCAGACAGCTTCAGGAAGAGCTACGCCCTGTTGTGGCAGAGCCTGATCTTTGGTGATGCAGAGGGCATCAAGGAGCACAGCCAGGCCATGAATGCTGGGGACATGTACCCCCTCTTTGCTGGCATGCTCACCAACAGACCCTGGGATGAGGTATGCTAATGCAACTCTGGCAGAAAGTGTACAAGATCTTCTCTAATGCAACCCTGGGATGAGTATGCTAATGCAATTCTGGGTTGAGGTATGCTAATGCAACCCTGGGATGAGGTATGCTAATGCAACCCTGGGCAGAAAATGTGCAAGATCTTCTCTTGCAACCCTTGGCAGAAGATCTACAAGGCCTGGTCTTGCAATCCCATTGTGCTGTTGGCAACACTGACTTTGTTTCTCACAGCAGAGCTTGAGTGATGTGTGCTGCTGCTTGTGTGCTTCGTCTGCAGGCACATTCGGCAATGACAGCATCTTGTCCTTGCTGTCAGCTTAGACTGCCCCAAGCAGATGTAGGTTTTGAGTTGTAGCTTTTGCTCGACCCTAGTCATGTGAAAGGCCCCTGTGCCTGACAGCCACTGTGAAAATGGCTACCTTTGCTTTGTAGGTCATCAGCAAAGACATTGATCATCTGTACATGTCCGGTGATGAAGAGGAGCGCAAATCCATTCAGCAGACCTCACAGATGTTTGCTGCCCAGATAACACAGCTGCTGTTCAAGGTGCCGAGGGTGCTGCTGCTGCTGCTGAAGACCAACGACTGCCTCAGATCTGTTGATTTGGCGCTCGGTGAGGTAAGAGCTGTTGCACACCTGCTGTTTTGCTGTGTCATGAATAATAATAATAGTAATTCACGGGCGTTCCAGCTGATCGTTTGCGCCAGGTATAGGTGTGTCATGAATGTGCCAGGCAAACAGAGATGTATACGTCAAGCGCTCCTGTCTGCCAGTATGTACTAAGTCCCAGCATGCAAGTCCCTTGCACATTCTCTCTCTCTTCCCAGCAAGTATGTTTGTGATCACATCCAGGCTTCTTCTACTGTAGTTGGTGACTGTCTGTGCATGTGTCTGCAGCCAGTGAACACATTTGTGATCACGGCCAGGGAGTGCAGCCGAGCCTTGACAGACATCCGCAACAGGGAACAGCCAGGCATCAGGTCTAAATTCAAGGGCAAAATAGATGAGTGGCATGTGGAGTACAGAGTCACACTGCTGAGGGTGGCCTCATGGTGGGCCTTGAAATGGGTGAGCCTGAGCCTGAATCTGAATCTGAGTCTGAGTCTCGTTAAAAAACCCATGACATTCACCAATGCAGGGATTAGACATGACTATATATGCTAGACCATAAACTATGCTATGCTAAAGATGATTGTGCATGTCACTGCTCTGCACAGGGTTAGATCAAGTCTTTGACATAACGAAATCAACATGTCATGCAAGCATTCCTGTGCCTGCTGTCACGTTGTAATTGCTGCAGTGAAGCTGACAGTGTGTGATCATTGTTGTACGTGGAATGCAGGCCACATGGGTGGGCAAAACACCCAATAACAGACGCAAGATGCGAGAACGACATTCCAGCAAGCTTGCTGCGCCTCTTAGTGCAATCGGCGGAGACACAATAGTGGCACATGCCTAGAGACTGTCTTGACTCACAAGTTGTCTCATACAAGTGCAGCAAAAAGAGTGCTTTCTGGCTGCGCAAGACATGTATCCTTGAGTCTTATAGACCCTGCCCACAATCTGCTGTTGCTGTGTCTGCATGCATTTGCGTAACTGCCAGCAGTCTGAAAGTACACAGCAGGTGTGCAATATTGATGCTATAAATGCAGCTTGCATGTTAACACTACGATTTTTTCATCAACAGCAAAAATTTCAGCCAATAAAACCATTCCGTTACCATCTGCAAATGCCTCAAGTGAATGCCTTCTAATGAGATTGTCATCAATGAAATTGACATCAAAGCTGTGTAGCGTGATATCGACATCAAAAAGTACCCTGGCTGCCCAAAGCCTCCATCACAGTTCTGGTAGTGTTTTAGCTTTCATTGCTTCACGTGCCTTCCTCAGAAGATCCTTTGCTTCACCTAAATTGTGACACAATCACCTTTGACAGGTCGCCAAAATTGCGCGGGGGTGCAAAGCCAGTACAAAGCGCGCTTAAAGCCCCAGGTCTGAAAAGACAAGACTGATCCACACAATGACAAAATCTATGCAGCTGCATGTGTTAAAAACAGACACAGAACAGAACATAACAGAATGCACCACTGCTAGCCCCTGCATCTGCAGTCAAATTTGGCAACAAGACTGTGTAGCAAGACCAAAAAAGCATCGTCTCGGGCAGCAACGCTACATTCCACGACCAGGGCAACATCACAACCAGGGCAGCACACTTGACTGGGCCTACTGACCTGGTCTCAGTTCTCCATGTTGCATGCGCAGCACAAGGCCGGTAGCTTCAGGCCGCCTGAGCAAGCCTCTGACATTGCGCAGCCCACTGCCGAAGCAGACCCCACACACCTTGACACCTCTGCTCTGACACTGAGGGCACTCTACAAACTCGTATGTAGAGTTGGCGCGCTTCCTGCTAAGCACCCGCCACAGGCCTGTTCCACCGCACATATCACATGGTACGACACCTGTCCCGACGCACTCTCTGCATTTGTCTTCAGCATTGGCACCTGCGCAACACAAGGTCAGCTGTCAGAAGTTTTGACATTCAACACATAAGTAGCAGGGTTCACCAGAGGCAAAAACGTGACACTGAAACAAGTCCTCTGCAGAGTTTAACGTCTGTACTCAGGATCACAGTGGCAATGACTCTATACAACATGACAATCGTGTAGAAGATGCAAGATGCAGCGTCGTGGCAACACATTACTGTGTCAGGCAGCATTGAAGCACGTACCATCTGCTGAGTATTGTGTTTTGCCAGCAGGAGCCCCAGCAGCTGTAGCAGGAAGGTTTGTCTGTGCAGCCAGACTGACCCCAGCTGCTGACCACAGTAGCTGCCTTCGGCTAACATTCAATGCGGATTGGGACTGGTGGCATGCACAGTCATGTGCATGCTCCTCTTGATGGTCATGTCTGCTGCAGTCTGCTCGTACTACAGGCACAAGTGTACTGCTGGTCAGTATTTGTGCTGGAAGTGCAGCATTAAGACGAAACTAAAACTGCTGCATGAGCGTTGGCACCTGGAAGTGCCTTCCTTGCTGCGAACCGCCAGGCAGGACGCAGTTTGGGGAGCCTACTGCTGAGAAAGGGTTGACAGCCAGCCTGCAGATCGATGACATATGCAAGTGACTCATGCACGATGTTTCCTGCATGATGACAAGAAGAAATGAATGCGCGTTCTGTATCACCAGGGCCGTGCTGCTCACCAAAGGCTGTGTAGGAGGCAGGTGTGGGCAGGTGCCGTGACTCATCTTGCCCAGCTGTGTACAAAGCGGCCAAAGCTGGTCTGTGCGTGAGAGCTGGCTCGGACGCAAAGCCGCAATCTGACAGAAACGGACAACGCAGGGCCAGAAACAGATGTGCTGTACAGTCGGTAAAGGCTATGAGGCGAGTTTGACTGTCACGACTTGTGGCATACTTCTTCATCCGTAACGCCAGCCCTCAACACGCAGGCAGAAAAGGTCTTGGGGATTGAAAAGAGCTGCACATCGCTGATGCGTGCAACTCCAATGGTACGCACACATCGTTTGCCATCAGTCCACAGCAGGAGCCGCGTTTTGCGGGGGCAGCTTTTGGGTGTCTGACAGCATATGCCAGCTGTTGGCACAGACCACGTGGTGCACCATTCTTTATGAAGCAGTTACCAGCGTACCGGTAGTAGTTGGGCAGCTAGAAATTCGAGGAAGCCACAACCCTAATTTCAGACGAATAATGTTGCATGCAACACAGCCATTCTTCCAACAGCTGTAGCGCCTTTCTTGGCATGATGATGTAGCAGACATCAAATATTGCACAATATGTGTGGTAATGTGATGACACAAAGTTGCACAGTTGCATCTTAGTGATAGACTTTGTATACACTGTATACATAACTACACACCTTGAGATATGACCTGATGTTCAGTTACTGACAGCCTTGCGCATGATATGCCAGATAAGAGCAGGTCCAAAAATAATAATGACATGCGTGCAGGCTTCCTGTGACATCCAACTGACTGTGCATACATGACTGCGTTTCATACATTGTACAAGTACATCTGCAAAGCTGATCATTTGAGTGTGTCAGGAAGGTCTTGCTTGTTCAAACTCAGTAAGATGACACACCAGCAATTGGACCTCTGATTCTCCTTGCCAGCTGCATGTCCTTTGGCACTGCAGTGGAAAATGCAAGTGAAGACATGCCATCGCATACAGATTGCCCACATTGTGGATAGTAAGTTTGCATGCTGTGCATGATGCAGCAAAGGTGTGCCTGATGCAGCAAAGGTGTGCATGATGCAGCAAGGGTGTGCATGATGCAGCAAAGGTGTGCATGATGCAGCAACGGTGAGCATGATGCAGCAAAGCTGTGCACGATGCAGCAAACATAAAGGCGGAGGGCGCATGTTGAGCAGATCTTTGCTACAGGCTTGTTGTGCCTGCAGCTTGGAAGAAGCGCTTACTGATGGTGACGCGCTTGGCGTGAATGGCACACAGATTGCAGTCCTCTAGCAAGTGAACAATGAAGTCTTCTGTGGCCTGGACAACACAAAGTTTGCACTCCAATGCAAGCTACAGCCAGCCCTCACATTGCTCAAGGATTGGCAGACAGCCTTGAACTACAGGGCAGGTGTGTGGCTTGTGGAACTAGAACAGTCAAGACAACATTGCAAGGTGCAGAAGCAGGTGCATTACCTCTTGCAATGCAAGCAGACCTTCTGCAGTCCATCTGAAAGGCTCTGGAGCAACATCATTTGTAAGCTCCCGCACCTATGCATAGCCAAGTCAGGTGCTGTCAAAGTGAGAAGCCTGCTGCTGTTCAGCAAATGGCAAATACTGTACCAGCCTAGCAAAGGGAAGTTTTCTGATCAGCAGCTCTGTGGTTCTCTGGTATTTGCGGATCTCTCGCAGCGCTACAGTACCAGGGCGATATCTGAAGGTCTTGCCTGCAGCGCATAACACAGGATGTCCTTCACCTGAATCGCAAGACACACACGATAGTTGAAGGTCCGGGCCTACTTACGTGGACCAGCAGTGCGCTGAGAATGGTCTACAGCCACTGGCTTCCTCCTTGTTGGAGTCTTGGTGGGTGCAACTTTCTTTTGCTTGCCCGTAGTCTTCTGTGCAGCAGCATTGCAAGTCTACTTGATCTCAGTGTTTGTTCTGAACGCAGGTCGGCAGATAGTGCTTAAACGTACCTGGTTTTGCTTAACCCGGGCCATGTGCAGGTCAGAGCACTGCTTTGATCACGACTGTGGGCCGGATCGCTTGGCGCCCTGTCACCTGCTCAACGGCTGCAGATGATGATGCCTCATCAGGACTGCACACATTTGTTCAGCCGAGTCAACGCGGTGGACAACGGACAGGTTTGTTCGAGCTGATGAACAGGCACCGTAACACAATTTGAACAATGTTGACGGTCCGTAAACCTCGATTGTACCGTCAGCTGTGTGGTAAGAAGCCATGACATTGGAGTCAAAAAACATGTTGTCCATGAAAAAGCTGACCTTTGTAGCTGAAGACTGGCAGATATCATGGTACCACTTGTCTCGCGAGAGCTCTTAGATGCTGCTCAGCATTGACCAATGAAAAAGTCCCCTCTGTTAACACACCTTCAAACCTATGTTGGCTCAGCCAAAGGGACAGTTTTTGCCACCAAAGAGATGAGGCATGAGTAAAAGCCTTCTTAACCAGCCTGTCAGAAGGTAACTCGATGTCATTGAGGATCTGCAAAAAACTGGAGCTCAGAAGCTCGGCTAACATTGACTCAGACAGGCTCCACAGCTCAGCCTTGTTGAGCGCCAGCTCGCTCTGCGAGCCTCGTAGCGTCATGGCTCAAGGTTGGAGACATAAGCCAAAGCTGGAGTGGGGCAACCTTCGCGATGGCGATATACCAAATTATCAACACCAGCACCAAAGAGCTGTGGCCGGACAGCGAGAATGTAACCCTCGTACAAGCTTCCAGTCGTGAGGCGATTATCAGGGCGGTGCTACGCGGACGAGACAAGTTCATCGAAAGACGACTGCTGCCGTGTCACCGAGGCTTGATGTGGAAAATAAAGACTTTTCGCGGCGACGAAGACGACCCGGGAGAAGATGATCCAGACGCCTTCAGACTGGACATGGATGCGGATGTCAGAGGCATGACGGAGGAGGATTTTGTGAATAAGATCTTAACAGACATAGACGAAAACTCCATCAACGACCGGGGATTCTATACGGCCATTCTCAAGATGGAGACTGTACAGCCGGTGTACGACAAGGTCTACGTGCTACAGGAGCCATGAAAGCTTGAACCTCACAAGTTACAGCAGATCGAGTGGTAGAGTATCTGTGGCACGGCTGCTGTGTTCATACCTCATGGCTGCAAGTGGTCTTTCTAATTGGCTTGTCAGTATTTGGGGATGGAGCTGCTCACACTCAACGCTGTGACAAATCATCTGAGGTTGACTGTTGGGTCATGCCACCGGATGATTCCAGCGGTGAGTGCAAGCTGAGTGGGAGCACACCTCGAAGACCAGATGCAGGCACCTGTTCAAAGCTCTTCACGCTTTATCTGCACACTTGCCTGCAAGATGTCGCTCAAGCTACTATCCAGCTGATGCACTTGCGCCGATTCTTTGAATTGCACCAAAACAGCATCAGCATGATGTTAAGGCTGCATTGACAAGCTGACCATGGTCACGAAACATATGACACCATCTGTCAACGGTAATAACTATTATTGAGCTGAGATATAAGCCCAGCTCTAGTTGAAGAACAGCCGACCCTCAGTGCTTATGTGACATCAACAGTCAAGAGTCTGTTGGGGGCCTGCTGAGGATACTCGTACATGGTGTATACAATGTCTGTATACAATGTCCTTGTGTGAAGGCAATCAGAAGCATCGCCAAACCAAAATCAACTGCTCGAAAGGAGCTGAGGAGTGTATATTCGAGTGCTGAGTCAAATTTTGAGTGATACATGGCACAATGATTATTTGTCACATCGCTGTTATGTACCCCTGCGGCACAAAGCATTGAATGAGCCAAGGCCTTGTTATTTGAAGTACTGCTTGACACATCACCAGCACTGACACTAACATGTTCTCCTCAGTGCTTGCCATATCTAGCTTGAGGCAATACGAAGCTCAGTTTCTCACTGTGACAGACGCTTGCAGCAGTATTCCATAGCAATTCATGACAGCGTGAGCGTTATGTTTGGCTCGATTTTGCATTGACAACATTGCTGACACGTCATGTGACACCATGAAGTCAATAGCAATTAAGTTGACGACAGTATGGCCTCTTCATACTGCAAAAACGAAACAGTAATACTCAGTGCCAATTTTGATTCTTCTTCAAACTACAGGGACCTTGTGAATGGCGAGATTATGATACATGGTGTACATGAATTGATCTGCAGGAGCATCAGCTTTTCAAATGAACTGATGTAAGCTGCAGAGTGTGCAACAATTCTTCTTCTGCAAATGCTGAGTCAGATACTCAAGTGCATCAGTCCTCTGAGCTGTCAAGACTGTTGAGCTGCAAAGCGTCATCTATGAGCTGAGGCCTCATCTGTTGCTTCCAATGTCAGCTGCTGAAGCTTCGCCCATGTGATGTGCAGACTGCTGCAATTCACCCAAAGCTTGGGCTGAGGTTTGAACCCCCTGCCGAGGATGCTGTGCTTGAGACTGTGCATCAACATCATTGACAAGCAGCCGTTGCAAAGCAGAGTCTGTAGGTGTGGTCACTGCAGCGGCAGGAGTGGGTTTTAGACCTTGCAGCTCCTGCACACGGAGGATGCGCTTGCTGAGAGTGAGGGCTGGCTGCACGTACTAACCAGACTGCAGGAATGACTCAGCATGCATTGAAGGCCTTGATTGCAGGTCTGATTTGTATGCACTAACAAGCAAGCTACTGCCGCTGCAGCATCATGCATATTTCATCAGACCATACCACGGTTAGCAAGCACAGCGTGCAGATGTGCAGTGATCACGTGCAGTCTTAACAGCACTCAAATGCACCAAATGTGTCATCACAAACTGGGGCACCAGGCTTTTGTGGCATCATCTGTCTGTCTGTGATGTCCTTGAAAGGACCAAAGGCTTCCAAGATACAGGTACAAACGGGAAGACAAGACTTGCACGTACCTAGCTCATCATGAGCAGGAAAGTGTTGTTATTAATCTTTTATTATTATACAGGTACAAAAGATGGTTGCTTGGCACTCAGCTAATAGCAAGCCTGCAGTGGCATGGAGCTCAGAGAGATGACTCACCACATCATCTGGGTGCTCTCTGAGACTGGCTCTGTCACTTGAGTCTGAGGATGAGCGCTGCAGGTGAGACTCAGCAAGCACCTCTGCAGCTCTCATGGCCGCCTTCTTGTCTTTCGGGTATGTAAAATGCAGCCCTGCAGCATCAATTTGCTTCAAGATGACAACACCCTCAAGTGACATGCTGGTTCAACCTCTGTCAAGATCAAGGCTGAAAAAGCACAAAAAGACACTTACAACTAGTCAAGCTTGTGCGGGTGGCGTGGTAAGCTGATGTTGTTTAGTTCTGGTTTTTTTAATCATGTAGATCCATCAGCCTGAGTTTGTAAGCTAAGGGCGTCAGTGTGCTGAAGAGTCATATTCATCAGCATGCTTCTGAGGGAGTTGTAATGCCTTGCCTTATTCTGCAGTGACCAGTAGGCGCAACAAGCTGTACTGACATATAACTCCATTTTGCATGATAAGTAATCACTGGCTGGTTACATTTACAAAACTGACTTGTGGTGTCCAAGAGTGCACTTGCTATGCATGCAAAGTTGGGACAAGATGATTGTGCTGTGCACATTGGTTGGCAACATTTGCACTAAACATAAGCTGGCATGGATCCTCATGCTGAATTGCCATCGCAACACAACTGATAGGCAAGGTCACTCTGTTTACCAACAAGACAAGATGAGTGCCCTGTTCATGCACATGAATTCTCTGCAAGGCTCAATGTGCGCCAGCAGCTCAATGTCTGTGATGAAAAAGCTTGCCTGTGTATATGATGAGAGCAAAGGTCCAGGGAACAATCAAGAAGGTGACTAGGGCATTGCCCAACGCCCTGGCCTTTGCAGCATCTACTGTGGCGTCTCCAGACCGAGCTGCAGTTCCCTGTAAGCCATTGCATTATTTGTGCTGTACCAAATGCTGACACAGACCCCTGCAAATTGCTAGTCATCTAAACACTCAGTGTTCCGGCAATTTTGCAGGTATGCTAGAGGAACGGATTCAGCCAACTGCCAAGCATGTCAAGCCCCTGCACATGCTGCCTTCAAGCATGGACACATGCAGCAAGGGCAGGCTAGGGCAAGACGCATCCTGGATGCTTGCAAAGCCTGAACAAGGAAGCATTCTTTGCGACAGCAGAAGGAGTAGCTGGCTCAACAGAGTCAACATCAGTCTGTACAGGTCATCCTTCTGCTGACATGATGCGTGCTTGTCAGCAAGCATGCCAAAATGCAGGTACCACCAGTGCACGGTGCGTCGAATTTAGACCTATCACACAGGTCAACACTAGGGCATACAGTGCTGCATAAATGCAGCCCATTGGGACGCAACTTACAGTGAAGCCGAACATCCTCTCGGCCAGCATGCCCACAAGGGGGGCTGCACAGGCAGCGATGGCACCCTCAAAGCATCTGTCAAAGGCGTAGATCATGTTGCGCAGATGCGGCGGCACAATCTCTGCAAAGACTGGGTTGTTGCATGCTGGCGCTGCCCATGTCTTCAGAACCCCCATTGTGACTAGGGCCCAGCCGTACAGGGCGACTGTGCCAGGCTGCCCATTCTCTGGCAGGCCCTGCACTACTGCAAGGCAGACTCAGCATACCTGCATGGGTTTGTGTCCTTTGCTTGAGAGAGACATTGCACATGCAAGAAAGTGGCTGATGCCTACTATACGTCTCTAGAGATGCCTTGGACAACAGAAGGGGTGGAACTGGGGACAGCTGAGATGCATGGGCCCAAGCACCGAGGATCCCAAACAAGGGCGTAAGATCACTAATGCACTGCATGATTTGGGGCGGTGTGAGAGGCAAGCAGGAACAATGGCCAACTTTGCGGTGCATGCAGCGCAATAGACTGTAGCTTCAGTAGAATGTGTGACATAATGAGGAGCAGAGCAAGCAACAGGTGAGTACTAGGTCACGTGAGCAATGCTGCTGAAGTGACAGATCATGACAAATAGTGAGTCACCTTGATGATCAACCATGACATGGGGATACCAGTGAAGACACTAAACTGTGTGACAGCAATCCGGCCATGATGAGGAAATTTGGAAGCTGCAAAGTCCCCAACCCACCCCCCCAGCAGACCCCCCACAGCTGTTGCCCCAAGGAACAGGGACATGAGCATGCTGGCATCAAAGTCTGACATGCCCATCAGTTGCATGTAGAGGGTCAGGAACACAAGAGCATTCCAGGGTATTGTACCCATAATCCCCTGCGCCATAATTAAAGTTCAATAGGGTCACTTACGCAAATATGTATATATATCCTGCATGGGGTACAATTTCATTTGCCAAAAAAGCAAGTGAGATCATAATCCTGAGAGATTACAGAGTGAGAAAACAGAGTGGTTCCACTGTATGTACAGTGTGTGCAGAGACCCAGGATAGCATCAAAAGTTCCCCTGGTATACATTGATCAGATGATATGTAAACCACATCAAGGATGTACGGTAAAGGTGGCATCGTACCAAGACCAGTCGCATGCATAGGTCAGGAAAACCACGGCATTGAATGACAAAGTTTGTAACGGCAGATTGTGGTAGCATGTGGGTTTTGCCACAACAGGGTACTTCATGGGAAGTCACCTGCACGATGATGAGCAGAAAGGTGGGAATGCTCATGACCACTTTCATTTCCCGCCAAATGTCTCTCAGACCCAACACCGCAGCTCCACTGAGCTTAGTGCTGCCATCCTGAGTATAGTTTGGATCATGGGCTTGGAGCCAGTTTAGGACACCAATGAGGACACTGACAGCTGCCACTGACAGGAAAACAAACCTCCAACCTTCCCATCCAAAGACAGTGGTGCTGCCTGTATCAATCAATCAATCAACCAACCAATCAATCAATCAATCAATCAATATGTTTAATGTCCTGGGGTGCAACTGGGACCCAACAGACGGGAAGTTCAGTTGCCTGAACAACCGGTGTTTTGCAAGTGACATGTGAACATGAGCTGCAAATCACTGTGCTGACTGTGCTTGGCAATGCTACTTTCAGTAATCCTTTAGTAATACTTGCAAACTTGTTGAGGTTTGAAAGCCAAGAGCTGTTGTACAACATGCCATACAACAGTCCTTGTGCAGTTCTTTGCAGACCTGACAGCATTGTCTGATTGAAGCAGCTCAGCTGCTTTCTGACCCAACACTGATAACTGACAAATGCAATGGCATGTAAGTGTGGTTGCATTCAGCATGTTGTCTGATACGAGTGTCTTACCGAGGTTGGTGGCGTATAAAGACCCAAACATGCCACCCAAGGATCCTGTGAGGTACAGGGCGCCAAAGGCTTTGCCTCGATTGCTGGCCTGCATTGCAGATGTGCTTCTTCCCCCATCAACGGATTTTGTCTGGAATTTCCCAAGATACAAAGATTCCCTCAGGACACAACACAGCGGAAACAGCCAGCCCAATTTTGATAATCATTCATTGTAATCATGACGTGTAGCAAAGCTATACTTCTTATTGTTGTGCTGACACTCAGCATGCAACGAGGTTGAGTGCCACCTCACACTCAGCTCAGCTGGCATCATATGATACTCAAGGAGGAGAGAAGGATAAATACACCTGCCGGTGTAGCCATTGTCAGCATTTTGCATAATGTCAATGCAGAGCACCAATGCATGGTCAACAACGCACAACATATGCTTGCTTGCCTGGCATCTGTTATCACCAATTTCAGGTTGGCGTGTTTGCACACAAACACATTGCATTTTTTCTAGGTTGATGCAGTTGTGAAAGATATGTTGTCCCAGAGGATCAGGTGCATACAGTCTGAGGTTGCTGTACAATTCCTTTAGAGAAGAGTTGCACAGCAACTTGCATATCATGGAACCAACCTGGTAATAGTCAGCAATCAGGCTTTGGCCGGTGGGAATGACTAAGGAAAGTCCTATGCCGTTGATTGCCCAGAACAAATAGCCTTCGTTTAGCGAGCGACATACACTGAAGCCTGCTGTACAGACTCCCCACATGACACACCCAATGCTGGTCACATGGACCCGGTTGTAGTAATGACCTGCAAAAGCAGGTGAAATGGTCTTGCAACATACTTAAAGAACCACAACCACAGATGCGTTCTGATTTTTCAACAGGCACATTACCTGATAGACCACCTATAGGTGATGACAAGGCCTGCACCATTGCTCTGCATAGTGTCAACGTCCCTAACTGAGATGGAGTGGCTTGGAAGGAGTGGCCTATGAAGTTGTATAGAGCTGGTAGTATCTGCTCATCCATGCGCTCCATAATGCCGGCCAGGTTGATGAGGGCAGTGGTTTTGAACTTATTGCTGGTGAGGTTTGCCCAAGACAGTGGTGACATGTTAGCCTCGCTTGACACTCTTTTCGACGGTAACAACGATGGTGTGGTTCGCGCAGCCATTTTCCTAATGTGTGATGATGAAGCTGGAGCTAGGCTAGATGATGCTTGCTTCCACGCAGACAACAGATCAAGCGCGTGCGTGCAGGGAGTAACAAGCTTTGATCACAACTTGCTGCAGTCGGTCGACTTTTATGGCATGGAAAGGCCCCAACTTCCAGCACTGTGCTTTTCCATGGAACTAAAGGTCACAACACGGTATGTGAAGGTTAAATGCAACGTTCAGGGACTGCTGAAGCACGTTGCACGTCTCGACATGTGTCGACAAAGGTGGCAAGGACGTGCTAAGGCAAAGCGCAACGGAAGCATCGCCAGTACATCGTAACTGTTGCAGCAGGTAAACAGACACTCACAGCGTGGCGGAGATCAAGTGGTCGATACATCTGTGTGTCTTCACTTGCTATCTGCACGTGCGCCAGCTGGCAATATTTTGCGAAGGCAGTGCTCAGCTTGATGTCGCATCGAAAGTTCAAGCCTGATAATAAATACGCTGCTCCAATGAGGATTTCCTGCTTCAAGCCAGCCTTACAAGCTGGCCGGTGAGTATCTTCGAGATATGAAGATCAATGCAAACGTTACGCTCGCTGGAGAAGGTGTTGTTCTCGTACCCTACCGCAAAGAACATGTGCCGCTGTATCATGCTTGGATGGTAAGTCGCGGGCTGAGCCAATCAAGTAAAATTTGTTCCAAAATAAGCTGACTTTCCACTGCAGGCATGGCATGGCAAAGCATGTTGAAACATAGCACTGCACGACAAGCGTTGACGATTTTTTTGTTGCTGCAGCAAGATCCATTGCTCCAGGAGGCAACAGCTTCAGAGCCTTTGAGTCTGCAGGTATCTGCTTGCAGTTGTAACGACTTGCAAAACCCTGCTCAACTATGCCTTCAAACTCAACAACATGCTCTGTAGGAAGAGTTTGACATGCAGAAAAGCTGGGCAGAAGACTCTGATAGTATGTCAGGAATCTCTAGCTTTTCTACTGTCCCAATACAACGCAACAGCAAAAGCTGCACTTGTCTGTATTAACAATCCGGGGTAACACATGTGCTCTTTTGTTCAGCCAGAGTGCACCTTCATTTTGTTGGACCCAGCATTGCCTGAAACAGAAGGAACTGGCCAGCATGGCAGAGGTGAGACCGCTTGGTCTGCAAAGCCTGCTTTCAAAATCCTGCTTTCCATGGTGCCTTTCAAGTTTGCCTTTCACTGCTGCTGATCACAACTCGAGGCTGACTTGCCTCCTTGTTATGCAACGAGTCAAGCTGTGTGCTCCAATGTTTGCTGACATGTCAGACAACAGCGTGCTACAAGCTTGCATGCCGTTTGCTCATACTTGTGTTACACAGGCATGATCGGCGACGTAAATCTCTTCTTGAATGATGCTGATGAGCCAACTGTGGCAGAAATTGAGGTAATCAGGTCACAAATGCACTGCAAGCACATGCAGCTGGTCTTTGGAAAAGAAAAGAAAAACTACATCTTTTGGTGTCAATTTTACGAGCCAAGTGTTATACTGGACTGCCCAGGCAGCTGGTCCTTACCCATTCAAAAAGCACCATTGCTGCTTCATCGGTTCAACTCTGCGGTCAGAAACCAAATAAAGTCAGGGTTGTGGCTGTCTATACAGATCATGATTGCTGTGAAAGCCAGCCGGCGTAAAGGTCTTGCGTTTGAGGCACTGACCATTTTCATGGCATATGCTGTGAAGTATCTGGTGGGTGTTTCTCTGGCACGCCTCACCCAGGAGCTCATGATGTCATGATGTGATGCACCCATGCATGTCATGCTTGCCCACCCTTGTCGACATCATGGTTGCCACCCCTGCACTCCATGGGGCCTCGAAACATGCCACACCCATTTTCATGCTCAGTCACCCCATCCCCCTACCCCCCACAAGGGCCTCCATATCTGCACCTTGTTTGTGTGCTGCAAGGCCCTTGTGGCATGGTGATTTTCTGGGCAGCCCGGTATGCTACTTGGCTTCTCATTAAATTGACGCCGGAAGGCGTAGTCTTTTCTTTTCTTTTCTAGCATGGTGATTTGATGACCATTGGAGCTAAATTTGGATTTGAAGTGCATCAACAGTTGCAAGCACTTCATCATGGAAATCTTTCAGAACACATAAAAACAAGTGTCATTCATCAGCATGGCAGTACTGGGTGAATTCTTGCAATATTGGATGCTGAGTACACAGCATGACACCATAAACAATATGTCTGCACAGGCCCAAGGTTGATGTCAGATTCAGACAGTCTCACGTCTGAATGTGCAGGGGATAACATGCTTCCAAGCCAAGATTGGACTTAGCAATGAGTCTTCGTTGAACCTGTTTGGCAAGTTGGGGTATGCAGAAATCAGCAGGAGCAAGATTTTCAATGAAGCCACTTTGAATCTACAGATCTGTGGCCATATTAAAGCAGTCATGATGGAACAGGCGCACAAGCTGAAAATTGGGCGGTATGATGATGGCACTAAAGCGTCAGCACTGTGCCTTGGTTGACGTGCACCATGTGCACACAGCACGTGCCTGCTCTTGTAGTAAGGCAGCCGCACAAGTAGTGTTTTGCAACATATCATACAGAACCATTTGTTTGCAGCTGTTTTCACCAATATAACAATTCTGACTTTTCGAGCACATGCCCAGCCATAGATGCATGCTGTGCCAGCAGTCAGATTTGCAGAAGCCTGTGAGTTGTGTGCTTGCGCTCTCTCAAGTAACACAACTTGAATCTGATTACTGTTGATGCGTACCGCAAGTAAATGGCTCAGCCATTTGATGCGCAAGTCGCTGCAAAAGTGATGTGAGCTCTGGGAAAAATGAACCATGTACCCTACAAAAGCTTCCAGCTCTTTGTGGTTTGCCAAGACAAGCACCAGTTGGTGAACTTGCTAGCGCAAAAAACCTGAGCAAAACCTTGCTGACATGTGATGTGCTTTGTTTTGACCTCAGAAACAAAGCACAACATATGTCATGACTGCCTTGGTCAATGCATTGCTAGGGTTCAACAGGTCAAGACAAGCAAGCCTGCTGCAATGTTGCTTGGAGCTTGCCTGTGTCTGACAAGCTTCCTTTTTAATCCTGCCCGACAAGTTACGCCAGGACAATGGTGCTGCTTTTTTACTGTAGGTGCAGGGCTGTTGGTGGAGCCTTGCATGATATCCAGACAGCAAGCACATTGGCAGCAGTATAACATGCCATCGAGTTCAGCATTTCAAGTCAGAATCTGCTTGTGTATGAGAGCACATCAGAGGCCCTTGCATTTGTTACGCATACCTGCCATCATGGCAAGCAAACCGCTGTAAATACATACCAAAAGTGCGTTCTCACATGCCTCCATCAACAGTCCTCGTCTGACAGCATGGTGCATAGTGCTGCTTGTCACAGACATTGACATCTCACCAACGAAATCCAGGGCAACAACCACTACAACAACAATCATCAGAATTGGTACAACATACCACTAATCAAACCAATATTTTACACATGGAATAGGACTGCAGAGCACATTTGCAGAGTGCAGCACAGCACAGCCACCTCTAAACCTAGCCAAAAGGAAAGCAACACATTCCAGCTGGATGGTTCATGCTCCTAACTTTTTAGTGTTTGAAGCGCTGCGCTTGAAGGCTTTGCCGTGCAAATTGCTGCTGTACAGGCTCAAGGCACTAATACCCTTGAGCTGTAGCATTTTAATGCATTTGACCTAAACAGGCATGCTGCACAGTCACTGCGTTTAGCTTA
>JAABUP010002876.1_pt1 | contig 31916 bp, 25 predicted proteins | sample 5559201 | NCBI WGS metagenome assembly JAABUP01 (sample SAMN10711887, study PRJNA513373) | rock metagenome | isolation source: Antarctica rocks | place: Antarctica
TCTTGACCGCAACCTGTCTCGCGGACACCGAAGCGACCTCCACCCAACGAACCAGCCATCGATTCAAAGAAACCTGTCACTGTCAATGACGAGGGGTACTAGGGCGTGTCCGTGACGGCGGTTGCAGCCAAGGCAGGATCATGTTCCTGACCAAGGGAGCAGTTCGACCGGATGTTGCTCTAGGCCCCGTCGACCAATCCCCAGTTGGCGAGCACGGCCTGCCGATCGGCATCGGGGGCGGGCGGACCTTGGACGGCCCCCGCCGGAGTGCGCGAGAAGCGCGGGCTCGGCGCCGGCTGCACCACCCCATCGACCTCGACGAACGTCTTGCGCGCCTCGTTATGGGGATAGCCCGGCGCGTGCGCCCAATCCAGCACGGGTGCGAAGCACACGTCCGTCCCTTCCAGCAGGCCGCACCATTCGGCTTGGGTCCGGGTGCGGAACAGCGCGTCCAGGCGCGCCCTGAAGCCCGGCCAGGCCGCCTGGTCATGCTGCGCGCCGGCGATGTCGTCGTCGATGCCCGCCCGCCGGCACAACTCGGCGTAAAACGCCGGCTCGATTGCGCCAATGGTCACGTGCAGCCCATCCGAGCAGGCGTAGACGTTGTAGTAGTGCGCGCCGCCGTCGAGGAAATTGGCCTCCCGGGCGTCGTTCCACAGCCCCGCCGGCCGCAGCCACGAGAACATCGCCGCCAGGCTCGCCACGCCGTCGCTGATGGCGGCGTCCACGACCTGGCCCTTCCCCGAGGTCCGCGCCTCGATGATGCCGGCGAGAAGGCCCATGACGAGGAACAGCGACCCGCCGCCAAAGTCGCCCAGCAGGTTCAGCGGGATCTGCGGCTTGCCGTTCGCGGAACCGATCGCGTTCAACGCTCCCGTGATGGCGATGTAGTTGAGGTCATGGCCGGCCGCGTGGGCCAGCGGGCCGCTTTGCCCCCAACCGGTCATGCGGCCGTACACGAGCCTCGGATTGCGCAGCAAGGCTGGCTCCGGTCCAAGGCCGAGGCGTTCCATCACGCCGGGGCGGAAGCCCTCGATGCACCCGTCCGCCGCGTCGAGGAGCCGCATCGCGGTCGCGGCGTCGCCGGGCTGCTTGAGGTCGAGCCTGATGCTGGGCCGGTTGCGCAGCAGGACCTCGTTCGCGGCCACGGCAGGTGCGTCCTTCCGGGTGATCCTGATGACGTCGGCGCCCATGTCGGCGAGCAGCATCGCCGCGTACGGGCCGGGCCCGATGCCGGCGAACTCGACGATGCGGACACCCGCGAGCGGGCCTGCACGGCGAGGCTTGTCGTTCATGCCTAGTTCACCTTGCTGCGCACGCCTTGCCAGAACGGCTCGCGTAGGGTTGCTTTCAGGATCTTGCCTGCTCCCGAGACTGGCAGGCTGTCCCGCCACTCCAGGCTGCGCGGACACTTGTAGCCTGCGATCAGGGAGCGGCAGTGGGCGACGACCTCCTGCTCCGACGCTTCGGTGCCCTCCCTCCGCACGATGACGGCGTGGACGCGCTCGCCCCAGTGCGCGTCCGGCACGGCGATCACCGCGCACATCGACACCGAAGGGTGCTGCATAAGGGCGTTCTCGACCTCTGCCGAGTAGACGTTCTCGCCACCCGTCACGATCATGTCCTTGAGCCGGTCGACGACGTAGATGAACCCGTCATCGTCCATGTAGGCACCGTCGCCCGTGTGCATCCAGCCGTCGCGCACGGCCGCCGCGGTCAGCTCGGGGCGGTTCCAGTAGCCCAGCATCACGTTGGAGCCGCGCACGGCGACCTCGCCCACCGTTCCGCGCGGCGCCTCGCGCCCGTCCAGGCCGACGATCCGCACCTCGGCGCACAGCGCGGCACGGCCGGCTGCCCGCAGCCGGCCCGCAAGCGGCCCCGTGTGCAGGTGCTCGGCGAACGGCAGCAGGGTGGCGAGGGGCGAAAGCTCCGTCATGCCGTAGACGTGGATGAACGCTGCCCCCGGAAAGGCCGCCATGGCCCGCCGCAGCACCGGCTCGCTCATCGGCGAGGCGCCATACAGCAGCGTGCCCAGGCTGGAGCAGTCGAAACCGCGCTGGCCCGGCTGGTCGACGAGCATCTGGATCATGAGCGGGACCAGCAGGGTTGCCGTCACGCCCTCGTCTTGCAGCGCCCGCAAGGCGGCATCCGGCGTGAAGCGGGGGATCATCACATGCGAACCGCCGCAAATGACTTGGGCGAACGAGACGGCGGTGTCCGCCATGTGGAACATCGGAGCGCCATGGAGGTAGACCGTGCCCGCCGTGCAGCCGACCGCCGCGGCCAGGGCGAGCGAGCTGGCGAAGATGTTGCCGTGGCTCAGCACCACTCCCTTCGGCGTTCCGGTGGTGCCGCCGGTGTAGAAGATGCCCGCCATGTCGTCGCCCTGCCGATGCGCGTCCCCGACGGGCTCGGACGCGGCTAGGAGCGCCTCGTAGGATGCGGCCCCGGGCGGCGGCGTCCCCTCGCCGACGTGGACGACCGTCGCCAGGCAGCGCGAGCGCCGCCGCAATTCGGGCAGCATGGGGGTGAACTCGTCGTCGACGATCAGGAGCCGTGTCTCGCAGTCGTCGAGCGAGTGCGCGATCTCGGCCGGGCTCCAGCGGATGTTGCAGGGGTTGACGACGCCGCCGCCCCACATCGTGGCAAGGTAGTATTCGAGGTAGCGGTCGGAGTTGAGGGCGAGCATGGCGACACGGTCGCCTTGGGCCATGCCGGCGCGGCGCAGCGCCCCAGCCAGCCGGGCGACCCGCTCGCCCAGGGTCCCGAAGTCCTGGCGCCGCCTGCCGGACACTGTCGCAATCGAGCGCGACGTTTGTTGCACCGAGCGATGCAGGCCTTGTGTCAGGCTTATTGTCACCTGTTGCTCCTTCGCTGGGCTGGGACGCTAGGCTGGGACGCTGGGCTGGCCCCTCATAGCGAGCGGGCGATCAGCTCCTTCATGATCTCGGTCGTGCCGCCGTAGATGCGTTGCACGCGCGCATCGGCGTACATGCGGGCGATCGGGTACTCGGCCATGTAGCCATAGCCGCCGAACAGTTGCAGGCAGGCGTCGATCACCTTGCCCTGCAGTTCCGTCGTCCACCACTTCGCCATGGAGGCGGTCGAGGCATCGATCCGGCCGAGGGCGACGTCGAGGACGCAGCGGTCGATGAAGCTGCGGGCCACGACCGCGTTCGTCTTGGCCTCGGCGAGCACGAAACGGGTGTTCTGGAACTTCATCAGCTTGCGGCCGAAGGCCTCGCGCTCGCGCACGTAGGCCACCGTAAGGCGCACCGCCCGCTCGATCGCGACGACCGCCGTGAGCCCGATCAGCACGCGCTCGTAGGGCAGCTCGGTCATGAGCTGCGCAAAGCCGCGGCCCGGCTCGCCGCCGAGCACCGCGTCGGCCGGAACGCGCACGTCGTCGAAGAACAGCTCGCTCGTGTCCTGGCTCTTTTGGCCGATCTTTTCGAGCACCTGGCCGACGCGGAAGCCCTCGGCCCCGCGCGTTTCGAGCAGCACGAGGGAAATTCCCTTCCCGCCCTCCTGCTCGCCGGTGCGGGCGACCACGATCACCAAGTCGGCCATGCTGCCGTTCGAGATGAACGTCTTAGAGCCGTTCAGCAGCAGCGAGTTGCCGTCGCGGACCGCGCGGGTCCGGATGCTCTGCAAATCCGATCCGGTGCCGGGCTCGGTCATCGCGATGGCGCCGATCATCTCACCCGACGCGAGGCGCGGCAGGTAGGCGCGGCGCTGCTGCTCGGTGCCCTGGTTGAGCAGATAGTGCGCGACGATCGAGTGGACCAGGAACCCGCCCGCGCTGTCCGACTCCGCACACTCCTCGACAACGGCCGCCTGGTGCTCGAAGCCGCCGCCGGCGCCGCCGTACGCCTCCGGCACGTCGGCCAGCAGCAGCCCGAGCGCACCGGCCTTTTGCCAGGCGGCACGGTCCACGTGCTGCTGTTCCGCCCAGCGCGCCTCGTTCGGCACGAGCTCGGCCCGCACGAAACGGCGCACCGTGTCGCGGAGGCCGCGAAGCTCGTCCTGCAGGTCGTCGCGGCGCTCGCTGGCTGAGAGCGGTGGAATGGTGTCCATTGGAAGACTTCCCTAAAGCGCCAGGCCGCCACCGCAGACGAGCGTCTGGCCGCTGACGTAGTCGGACTCCGGTATGCAGAACAGGAACACCGCCCCGGCCGCCTCGTCCGGCGTCCCGGTCCGGCCGAGCGGGATCATCCGCTCCGACATCTCCAGCAGTTCCTGGCTGACGCCGACCTTGATCGAGCGCCCGTCGATGTCGATGGAGCCGCCGCTGCCGGCCGCGGCCTCGGTGAGCCTGGTGCGGATGAAGCCGAAGGCGACGCAGTTCACGTTGACCTTGAACCGCCCCCACTCCTTGGCGAGCGTCAGCGTCAGCCCCACGATCCCCGCCTTGGCGGCGGCATAGTTGACCTGGCCCGCGTTGCCGCCCAGCCCGGCGACGGACGAGATGTTGACGACCTTGCGGAACACCTCCCGCCCGGCCTCGTGCTCGGCCCGGTGCAACCGGCGGATCACCGGCTGCGCGGCCCGCAAGATGCGGAACGGCGCCGTCAGGTGTACGTCCAGCAGGGCGTGCCACTGCTCGTCGGTCATCTTCTGTATGACCGAGTCCCACGTGTAGCCGGCGTTGTTGACGATGATGTCGAGGCCCTTATAGGTCTCGACCGCCGTGGCGACGAAGCGCTCGGCGAAGTCAGGGGCGGTGACGCTGCCGACGCACGCCACCGCCTCGCCGCCGGACGTGCGGATCGCCTCGACGGTCTCGTGCGCCGGGTCGGCGTCGAGGTCGTTCACCACGACGCGCGCCCCCTCGCCGGCGAGCTTCAGCGCGATCGAACGGCCGATCCCGCGGCCCGATCCGGAGACGAGTGCGACCTTGCCCTGCAAACGGCTCACGGCATGGTTCCCGCCTCGACAGGTGTGCCGTGCGGCGGAGGCAGCCTGCCGGCGTGGATTAGGTCGATCATGCCGCCGCGTACATCGTGACGACGCAGGCGCCCCCGAGGCCGAGGTTGTGCTGGAGCGCGATGCGGGCACCGTCGACCTGGCGCTCCCCGGCACTGCCGCGCAACTGGTGCGTAAGCTCGTAGCACTGCGCGAGGCCGGTCGCACCCAGCGGGTGCCCTTTCGAAAGCAGGCCGCCGGACGGGTTGATCACGTAACGGCCGCCATGGGTGTTGTCGCCATCTGCAACGAACCGCTCGCCCTCGCCCTCGCCGCACAACCCGAGCGCCTCGTAGGTGATCAGCTCGTTCTGGGCGAAACAGTCGTGCAGCTCGACCACGTCCACCTCGTCCGGGCCGATACCGGAGGCGTCGTAGACCTGTTGCGCAGCCGCGCGCGACATGCCCGACCCGACCACCTGCATCATGTCCCGGGCCTCGAAGCTTGAGGCGAAGTCGGTCGTCATCGCCTGGGCGGCGATGGCGACACCGGCGCGCAGCCCGTGCTGCCGGGCGAACGCCTCCGACACCAGGACCGCGGCTGCGGCGCCGCAGGTTGGCGGACAGGCCATCAGCCGCGTGAGCACGCCCGGCCAGAGCGGAGGCGAGTCGAGCACTTCGTCGGCCGTCACCTCCTTGCGCAGGACGGCGAGCGGGTTCTTTGCAGCGTGCCGGCTGGCCTTGGCCCGGATTTCGGCGAAGGTGCGCAGCGGCGTGCCATACTTCTGCATGTGGCTGAGGCCGGCGCCGCCGAAGTAGCGCAGCGCGAGCGGCAGCTCGCTAGCGCCCACGAGCTCCTCGGTCAGCGCGTCGAAGTCGGTGAACGGGCTGGGCCGGTCAGGGAACACCATGCCGAGCGCGCCGGGCCGCATCTGCTCGAACCCCAGCGCCAGTACGCAGTCGGCGGCACCCGAAGCGACCGCCTGGCGCGCGAGGAACAGCGCCGTCGACCCGGTCGAGCAGTTGTTGTTGACGTTGAACACCGGCAACCCGGTCAGGCCCAAGTGGTAGAGCGCCTTCTGGCCACTGGTGGAGTCGCCGTACACATAGCCCACGTAGGCCTGGCCAAGCGACGGGTACGCCACGCCCGCATCGGCCAGCGCGAGGCGCGCCGCCGCCGCTCCCATCCGGTCGTACGGCTCGCTGGCCCCAGGCTTGGTGAACGGGATCATCCCCACCCCTGCGACCATTACCTTGCGCATCGTCGCCTCCGCCCCGGGACATGTCATTTGACTTGGCCGGCATATTCCAAGTCAGGTGACATGCTGTCAAGCGCCATGTTACGGTTGCAGGCAAACGAAGGATGGGAAATGGCGACCGCGGTGCAAGAATTGGTTCAAGGCCCGTTGCGGCGGAAGATGTCCGACACGACCGGCAAGGGCACCGGGCGGACCTACGAGATCCTGGTGGCGGCCCGGGAGGTGTTCGCCTTGGAGGGGTATGCCGGGCTGTCCATGCGGGGCGTCGCGGCCCGCATCGGCGCGACGCTCGGCAGCGTCCAGCATTATTACCCCACAAAGGACAAGTTGCTGGAGGCGATGCTGCTGCATAGCGCCAACGAGTACCAGGCCAGAGTGAACCGCATCGTCGCCTCCATGCCCGACGCTCCGGGACGCGAGCGGTTCCTGGCGGCGATGGCCTACCTGATCGAGGAGACGCGCGTCCCGGTGAGCCGCGGCATGCTGCTGGAGTCGCTGGCGCTTGCCGGCCGCCATAGCTTCGCAGCCGACGTGTGCGAGCAGATGATTGGCCGGGCACGCCGCACCCTGCGGCATCTGATCGCCGACGTGGCGCCGGACCTCGACCCGCCGGACCTCGACGGGCGGGCGGCGCTGATCGTCGCCCTGATCCTGGGAATGCTGTTCACGCCGGGCGGCGGGCGCCATGATGGCGACGGCCTGGACCGTGCCGCCCAAGAGGCGATGCTGGACATCGCGACGAAACCGGCCTTGCCCCTCGCCGGCGGCGCCGGGGCCGCTGTTGCATAGGAAGTTCGTACGCTGGAACCGGGCATGGCACCCAGGGCGTAGGCGATGAGAGCGACGTGGCGGCGATCTGGGCCAAAGTGCTTGGCCGAGACGACGTGCTTGGCCGAGACGGCGGCGCCGGAAGATCTACTTGATCGCGAGGGGGTTGATGGGCGAGCCGGTGCCGCCCGTCAGGTTCAGCGGCGGGCCGTTGAAGAAGAACTCATACACCTTGTCCGCCGCGCAATCTGCCGCCAGCTCGGCCACGTCGAACATCTCGCCCATGGTGAGGCCCATGGCTGGGATGACCACCCAATGCCAGGGTTGCTTGGCGTCCGGCGTCTCGTTCGGCCGCACCTCGACGCCCCAGGTGTCGGAACAGATCGCGGCGACCTGCTTGTCCTGGCACCAGTAGCAATTCTCGAACCGCACGCCAGGCGCGTCGCCGCCGGCGTAGCCGCCCCACACGCCCTCGGCCCGGCAGCGCTCTAGCTGCCCGGTGCGGATAATCACAAAGTCCCCCCGCCGGATGGTCACGCCTTGGGCCGCGGCGGTTTCGTCCAGCTCGGCATTGCCGATGCCGTAGCCGTCCGGCAACCAGTCGACGCCCTTGTGCCGGGCCACGTCCAGCAGCACGCCCCGGCCGACCATCTTGGCGCGGGCGTGCTCGATCCCCAGCACATGGACGCCGCCGCTGTCGACCCGCCTGGCATCGTGGCCGTTGTACATCTTGTCGTCGAGGAAGATGTGGCCCAGGCTATCCCAGTGCGTCGCCGCCTGCACCGGCATGTTCAGGGCGTCGTCCGAGTAGCGCAGCGTTTGGCCGCCCTGGTCGAAGCGCCCGGCCACCGAATCCGTGCCGGTCGCCAGCATAGTGTGGATCGGGTTCCACCGCCCGCCGAACAACCCGTTCTGCGGGCCTTGGCCGTTCAGCGGGATGCCCATGGCGAACACTTTGCCCAGGCGCACCAGCGCCGCAGCGGCCACGATGTCCTCCGGCTGGATGTGGTTCAGCGTGCCGACCTGGTCGTCCGCACCCCAGCGGCCCCAGTTCTTCAGCGTGTCCGCGGCGGCATAGATCGCGGGCAACCCTGCACTGATGTCCATCTCAGCCTCTCCAACGCAGGATCGTCCGCCCCGCTGTTGGGCAACTGTTCAGTAGCGAGGCGCGGCGGTCAAGCTGGCCGGGCCGGGAAGTTCAGCTCGATGGTCACGCCGTTGGGGTCCTCCAGGAAAACCTGGTCCAGGTTCAGGGACGGCACATGGCGGTCGCGGAAGGGGACGCCCGCGCTGCGGAACCGCTCCCGCATGGCCTCCACATCCGTGCCGACAAAGGCGACGTGGTCGATCGTTCCCGTACCCGGAGCTCCGTCCATCGCCTTGTCGCCGAGGTACTCCTTCAGCCCGCTCGGGTCGTTCGGGTCGATTCCGACCACGTGGACGACAGCGGCGCCACCCTGGTACAGCCATACGCCTGGGAAGTTGAACTGCGGGCGCGGGCCGACCTCCAGCCCCAGCACATCCGTGTAGAACCGCTCCGTGGCCGGCAGGTTCTCGGTGCGGATGGAGTAATGGTCCAGTCGGCTGATCGGCATGGCAGGCGGTTCCCTTATGGTTGCCCGCAGCGTGCTGCTGATCCGGCGATTGTCAAGCTTGACGTGCCCAGCCTTGACGTGCCCGGCGCAATCGCCACCCAATAGGACGTCGTTGGGAGTGGAAGCGGCGTGAAAGCCAGTGCGTTCGACTATGTTCGCGCCGGGTCAGTGGCGGAGGCGATCGCGCTCCTGGTCCAGAATGGCGGGGAGGCGAAGCTGATCGCGGGGGGGCAGAGCCTGTTGCCCGCGTTGAACCTGCGGCTGTCCATGCCGTCGCTGCTGATCGACATCGGCCGGCTGCCTGAGTTGCAAGGCGTCCGGGTCGAGGGCGACCGGTTGCGGATCGGCGCCGGCTGCACCCACGCCGCCCTGCTGGCCGACGCCGCCGTCAATCAGCACGCCCCGCTGATCCCACGCGCCCTGGCGAGCGTCGCGCACCCGGCGATCCGCACGCGGGGCACCTTTGGCGGCAGCTTGGCCAACGCCGACCCGGCGGCCGAACTGCCCGCCTGCGCCCTGGCGCTCGACGCCACGATGCTGGTGCAGGGGCCGAGGGGCGTCCGCACGGTGGCCGCCCGCAATTTCTTCACCGGCCTGTTCGAAACAGCATTGGCCGCGGACGAGATTCTCGTCGCGGTGGAGGTGCCGCTTCAGCCGGCCGCCAGATGGGGCTTTGCCGAGCTGTCCCGGCGCAGCGGCGACTATGCGATGGTCGGGCTGGCGGCCCATGGCGCAGCCGGGGCGCTGCGCCTGGCATATTTCTCGGTTGGCACCCGCGCGTTGCTGGCCCATCGCGCCGCGGCGGCCCTGGCGGAAGGCGTCACGGCGAACGCGCTGCAAGCGGCAACGCTCGCCTTGGCCACAGATCTGCCTGAACACGTGGACCTCCAAGCCTCCGCCGCAATCCGCCTGCACCTGGCGCGCGTGCTGCTGCGCCGGGTCGTGGGGCCCTGGGCGACTCCGGCGAGCATCGCTGCGTGACGGCGATCCGCCTGACCGTGAACGGAGAGGACGTGGACGCCGACGTGCTGCCCCGGCTGCACCTGGCCGACTTCCTGCGCGACCGGCTCGGCCTCACCGGCACCCATCTCGGCTGCGAGCACGGGGTGTGCGGCGCCTGCACCGTGCGGCTGGACGGCGGCATCGTGCGCGGCTGCCTGGTGCTGGCCGTGCAGGCGGACGGCTGCGCCGTGGAGACCATCGAGGGGCTGTCCGACACCGCGGAGATCGCCGACCTGCAAGGGGCCTTCGCCGCCCGCAACGCACTGCAATGCGGGTTACTGCACGCCGGGGATGCTGATCACCGCGCAGGACCTGCTGCTGCACGCCCGCGCATCGGGCACCGTTCCCGACCGGGTTGCGATCCGCGAGCACCTGTCGGGCAACTACTGCCGCTGCACCGGCTACGAGGCGATCGTGGACGCGGTGGAGGCGACATTGCGGAGCCGGGCCGCCGCATGAGCCTCCCATGAGCCTCAATGCCCTCCACCGGCCGAACAGCTACATCGGCCGCGCCCTCCCGCGCCCCAACCTGCAACGGCTGACGCAGGGGCGCGGGCTGTATGTCAGCGACGTCACGTTGCCGCGCATGGCGCACGCCGCTTTCCTGCGCTCGCCCTATGCCCACGCCGCCATCATCAGCATCGACCTGGCCGCCGCCCGCGCCATGCCCGGCGTGCTGGCCGTGCTGGACGGCCCGACGGTGGCGGCGCTGACCACGCCCTGGGTCGGCGTGCTGACCCACATGCGCGGGCTGAAATCGGCCCCCCAGCACGCGCTCGCGGTCGACCGGGTGCGGTGGCAGGGCGAGCCGGTGGCGATGGTGGTGGCCGCGACGCGGGCGCAGGCGGAGGACGCGGCGGAGCACATCCTGGTCGACTACGACCCGCTGCCGCCCGTGGTGGACGCCCTCGCCGCCCTGGACCCGGAGTGCCCGGCCATCCACCCCGCTTTAGGGGACAACCTGGCATTCGAGCGCCGGATCGACGCCGGCGACGTCGACGCGGCAATGGCGGACGCGGCGCACGTGGTGGAGGCGAGCTTCACCTTCGGCCGCCACACCGGCGTCACCCTGGAGGCCCGCGCCACCGTGGCCGATTGGAACGAGGGCGAGGCGCGGCTGACGGTGTACCAGGGCACTCAAGTACCGCACATGATGCAGAACATCTACGCCCTGCACCTGGGCCTGGAGGAGCAGCAGGTCCGCGTCTTGTGCAAGGACGTCGGCGGCTCGTTCGGCATCAAGATCCACGTCTACGGCGACGAGGTGGCCACCGCCGCGGCCAGCCGCTTGCTGCGCCGCCCGGTGCGCTTCCTGGCCGACCGGCTGGAAAGCTTCGTGTCGGACATCCACGCCCGCGACCACGTGGTGCGCGCCCGGATCGCGGTGACGGCGGCGGGCGACATCACCGCCTTCGAGGCCGACGACCTGACGGGGATCGGGCCGTTCTCCGCCTATCCCCGCACCTCCGCGGTGGAGGCCAACCAGGTCATCAACCTGATCGGCGGCCCCTACCGCTGCGCGAACTACCGGGCGCGGACGCGGGTTGTGTTCCAGAACAAGGCGATGATGTCGCAGTACCGCGCCGTCGGCCACCCGATCGCCACCGCCGTCACCGAGGCGCTGGTCGACATGGCGGCCGGGCGCATCGGCATGGACCCGGTGGCGATACGCCGCCGCAACCTGATCCGCGACGACGCCTATCCCTGCCAATCGCCCACCGGCATGCGGTTCGAGGCGCTGTCGCACCACGCGGCGCTCGACAAGTTGGTGGCGCTGATGGACTACGACGCCCTGCGGGCGGACCAGGCGGAGGCGCGTGCGCGGGGGGTGTACCGCGGCATTGGGCTGGCGAGCTTCATCGAGCTCACCAATCCCGGTCCGGCCTTCTACGGCGTGGGCGGGGCGCGCATCTCCGCCCAGGATGGCGCCACCGTGCGGCTGGACGCCGCCGGCGGGCTCACGGTGCAGGCCAGCGTGACGGAGCAGGGCCAGGGAACGGAGGCGGTGCTGACCCAGGTCGCCGCCGAGGCCATGGGAGTGCCGCCAGCCCGCATCCGGGTCCAACTGGGCGACACGGACGCGACCCCGTACGGCGGCGGCACCTGGGCCTCGCGCGGCGCCGGCGTGGGGGCGAGGCGACCTGGCAAGCCGCCCGTGCCCTGCGCGGCAACGTGCTGGCCCTTGCCGCGAGCATCCTGCAAGCCGACCCGGCGGGCCTGGACATCCGGGACGGCGCCGTGGTGGACGGGGCCAGCGGCGCGGCGCGGATCGAGTTGGCAGAGCTGGCCCGCCTGGCGTACTTCCGCCCCGACACCCTGCCGAAGGGCGTGCAGGCGGAGCTGGTCGCCACCCGGCACTACGTTCCGCGCGAGTACCCGTTCGCCTTCACCAACGGCGTGCAGGCGTCGTGGCTGGAAGTGGATATCGAGACTGGGTTCGTCACGTTGCTGAAGCACTGGGTGGTGGAGGATTGCGGCACGGTCCTGAACCCGCTGCTGGTGGACGAGCAGGTGCGCGGCGGCGTGGTGCAGGGACTGGGCGCGGCCCTGTTCGAACGCTGCGAGTACGACGACCAGGGCCAGATGCAGAATGCCAGCATGGCCGACTACCTGGTGCCGATGGCCGGCGAGATGCCGGACATCGTCGTCGGGCACGTCAGCACCCCCACGGCCGAGAGCGCCACCGGCGCCAAGGGTGCGGGCGAGGCAGGGACGGCGGGGGCCGCCGCCTGCGTGATGAACGCGGTCAACGATGCGCTGACGCCGTTGGGAGCGCTGTTGACCGAGCTGCCGCTCACGCCTGACCGGGTCCTGGCAGCGCTCGGCATCGGCTGACACCGGCCGTCACTGCGATGAGCATTACCAACTGTAGTGTTAGGGCGTGCGCCGATCCGGATGGCATCCGCGGCCCGTGCCGGGCAGATACTGGCGGGGACGCACAACGCCGGAGCCGTTGCCGCTGGAACACTCGAACCCCGTCACAAACGCGGCAGCCCCGGCGACGCGCCCGCGTCCGCCAACTCGTCGAGGATCGGGCAATGCGGGCGGTGGTCGCCCTCGCAGCGGTCGGCCAGGTGGCGCAGCGCGCGGCTCATCTCGGCGATAGCGCGGGCCTTTTCGTCCAACTCCGCGGCGTGGACCAGGGCCAGTCGCTTCACGTCGGCGCTAGCCCGCGCCTCGTCGCGCCATAATGCCAGCAACTCGCGCATCTGCGCGACGGAGAAGCCCAGGGACCGCGCCCGGCGCAGGAAACGCAGCGCCTGAACGTCCGCGTCCGCATAGCGGCGGTAGCCGGCGGCGCTGCGCTCGGCCGGCGCGACCAGGCCGACGCCTTCGTAGTAGCGGATCATCTTGGCGGACACGCCGGACGCCGCCGCCGCTTCGCCGATGTTCATGCCGGGGCCAATGTTCATGCCGGCCCCGCCTCCGCCCTCCGCTCGGGCCGCCAGCGCCGCAGCAGCAGCGCGCTGCCCACCACGCCGACGCTGGAGAACGCCATGGCCGCTCCGGCGACCACCGGGCTGAGCAGCCCAGCCGCCGCAAGCGGAATGCCGACGACGTTGTAGGCGAACGCCCAGAACAAGCCCTGCCGGATGCGCCGGTAGGTCCGGGCCGCGATGTCCAGCGCCGCCGGAACCAAGGCAGGGTCGCCGCGCATCAGCGTGATCCCAGCCGCCGCCGCCGCGACGTCCGTGCCGGTCGCCATGGCCAGGCCCAGGTCCGCCGCGGCCAGCGCCGGGGCGTCGTTCACGCCGTCGCCGACCATCGCCACCGGGCCGTGCCGGCGCAGCGCCGCGACCCGGTTCACCTTGTCCTCCGGCAGTGCCTGCGCCTGGACCTCGCCGATGCCCAGGGCGCGGGCGGCGGCGTCCGCGGCGCCCTGGTTGTCGCCGGTGAGCAGCACGACCCGCAGGCCACGGGCGCGCAGGGCGGCGACGGCCTCCGCCGCGCCGCGCTTGACCGCGTCGCCGAACCCCAGCAGCCCCAGCAGGCGGCCATCGGCAGCAAGGAACGAGACGGTGCGGCCCGCTGCCTCCAACCCCGCCGCCTCGGCCGCGAGCGGCGCCGTGCCGACACCCGCCTCGTCCATCAGCCGCCTGCTGCCCAGCAACAGCGCGTGTTCCTCGGCCGTCCCTTGCAGCCCACGGCCCGGCAGGGCGCGGACATCGGTTGCAAGCGGGATATCCAGCCCAGCCGCCCGCGCCTGCACCGCCCGGCCCAGCGGATGCTCGCTGCCGGCCTGCAACGCCGCGGCCAGCCGAAGCAGGTCAGCCTCCACGACATGCGGGGCCGGATGGACGGCCACCAGCGCGGGCCTGCCCTCGGTCAAGGTGCCGGTCTTGTCGAACACCACGGTGCGGACCGCCCGCGCCTGCTCCATCACGGCCGCGTCGCGGATCAGGATGCCGTGCCGGGCCGCGACCCCGGTGCCGGCCATGATCGCCGCCGGCGTCGCCAGGCCGAGCGCACAGGGGCAGGCGATCACCAGCACGGCGACCGCATTGACCGCGGCCACCTCCAGCCCGGCGCCGGCCAGCCACCATCCCAGGAAGGTCAGCGCCGCCAGGCCGACCACCACGGGCACGAACACGGCGCTCACCCGGTCCACCAGGCGCTGCACCGGAGGCTTGGCCGCCTGCGCGTTCTCCACCAGGCGAACCATGCGGGCGAGTTGCCCCTCGGCGCCGACCGCCGTAGCCCGGACCAGCAGGAGCGCCTCGCCGTTCAGGCTTCCGCCGACGACGCGGCTGCCAGACTGCTTCGGCACCGGCAGCGCCTCTCCGGTCAGCAGGCTCTCGTCCACGCCGCCCGCGCCGTCCTGCACCATGCCGTCGGCCGGGACGCGCTCGCCGGGCCGCACCACCAGGATGTCGCCGGCGCGCAGACCAGCGATGGGCAACTCATGGTCAGTGCCGTCCCGCCGGACCCTGGCGCGCTCCGGACGCAGCCGTTCCAGAGCGCGGATCGCCTCGCCAGCGCTGCGGCGGGCGCGGCCTTCGAGCCACTTGCCCAGCCGCACGAGCGCGACCACGGCGGCGGACGCTTCGAAATACAGGTGGTCGCCGCGCCCCTGCGCCAACTCCCATGCGCTCAGGCCAAAGGCGGCGGAGGTGCCCAGCGCGACCAGCAGGTCCATGTTGCCGGTTCCGGCCCGCAGCGCGTGCCATGCGCCGCGGTAGAACCGCGCGCCGAACACCGCTTGCACGACAAGGGCCAGGATGAACTGCATCCAGCCTGGCAGCGCCGCATGGACGCCAAATGGCATGCCCAGCATCGGCAGCAGCAGCGGAAGCGCCAGCACGCAGGCGAGGGCGGCGGCCAAACCGTCCCAGCCCGTCCTGGCAGGCCGCGGAGCCTCGCCGGCCTCCGTCGGAAGGGCCGCCTCATACCCGGCGGCGCGTATGGCGGCTGCGAGCTCGCCGGCGCCCGCTGTCCCCGCAGCGACTTGCACCCGCGCCCGCTCGCTCGCCAGGTTGACCTCGGCCGACACCACGCCCGGCACGCCCAGCAGCGCCCGCTCGACCCGGCCGGAGCAGGACGCGCAGCTCATGCCGGACACCGCGAGGTCCACCGACTGCTCCAACACCGGGTAGCCGGCCGCCTTCAACGCCTCGGTGAAGCTTGCCAGGCGGAAACCGGCGCCGGGTGTGATGGAGACCCGCTCGGTCGCCAGGTTCGCCCCGGCATCGTGGACGGCGGGGACCGCAGCGGCGGCGCGCTCCACCCGGCGGACGCAAGCGCCGCAGCTCATGCCAGAAATCAGCAAGTCCAGGCGCGGCGCCTGTCCGTGCGCTTGCGCCGGCTCACGCCCAATAATGCCCTGGTCCATGCCGGCCGCTCCGTGTTGCTGCTATCCGGCTGCACACATGGTGCTTCCCATTATGGGAAGGTCAAGTCTCCAGCTTGGTGAATGCAAGCGTGGGTACATGGGCTAGCCAGAACGAGTGTTCCGGAGAAAGATACGCGGCGAAGCGGGCCACCAATGGCCGGCCGCCATTGAGAGGAACCGTCCATGGCCATCACTCGCCGCACTGCGCTGGGCGTTGCCGCCGCCATGCTGCCCCGCGTGCTTCCTGGGCTGCCCCGCCTTGCCCTTGCCCAACCCGCACCGGTCCGCCTGGGGGTGCTGAACGACCAATCCGGCAACTACCGCGACGACACCGGCCCGCTCTCCGTCACCTGCGTCCGGCAGGCGGTGGAGGAGTTCGCCAAGCTGCACCCCGAGATCAAGGTCGAGGTGCTCTCGGCCGACCACCAGAACAAGCCCGACGTCGGCGCCGGCATCGCCCGGCGCTGGTTCGACGAGGACGGGGTGGACGCGGTGCTCGACGTGCCGACCAGCTCCGTGGCACTGGCGGTCAACACGGTCTGCCGTGAGAAGAACAAGGTCCACCTGAACTCGGGCGCGGCCACGACCGACCTGACCGGCGCGCAGCGCAGCCCCAACACGGTGCACTGGACCTACGATACCTACATGCTGGCGAAGTCGACCGGCGGCGCCATGGTCAAGTCCGGCGGCGACTCCTGGTACTTCATCACCGCCGACTACGTGTTCGGCCAGCAGCTCCAGCGCGACACCGCGCGCTTCGTGCAGGAGGCCGGGGGCAAGGTGCTCGGCGCGCGGTCGTATCCATTCCCCGACACGACGGATTTCAGCTCGCTGCTGCTGCAGGCGCAGGCTTCGGGCGCCAAGGTGCTGGGCCTGTGCAACTCGGGCACCGACACGGTGAACTGCATCAAGCAGGCGCACGAGTTCGGGCTGCTCAGCTCCATGAAGATCGCGGCGATGCTGATGTACGACGGCAACGTGCGCTCGGTTGGCCTGGTCGACGCGCAGGGGCTGGCGATGACCGGAAGCTTCTACTGGGACCTGAACGACGGCACGCGCGCCTTTTGGGAGCGGCTGAAGCCGAAGACCCCGTCGCGTCCGCCGAACATGGTCCAGGCTGGCTGCTACGCGGCGGCGCTGCACTACCTCAAGACCGTCGCGGCGCTCGGCCCGGCGGCGGCGAAGGCGGATGGGCGGGCGGCGGTCGCGCACATGAAGTCGATGCCGACCGAGGACGACTGCTTCGGCATCGGGCGCATCCGCGAGGACGGCCGCAAGATCCACCCGTCCTACTTGCTGCAGGCAAAAGCCCCCGCGGAGAGCAAGGGTCCGCTTGACCTGCTGAAGGTCATCGCCACGACGCCGGCCGACCAAGCGTTCCGGCCGATGAGCGAAGGTGGGTGCAGCTTGGTGAAAAGCTGAGACGGCCGCTCGGCCACGGCGCCGGGGGTTAGAGCTTCAGGGCCTTGCCGCCCACCTCCGTGCTTGGCGATGGCGGCGACGGCGGCGCCAGAGGAGGGGCGGCCCGCAGGATCGCGACCTCGGCCTGGCCTGCGTCCTGCACCGGGTGCAGCGGACGGGGCGGGCGTTGCAGGCTCTCGCCGGTTGGAGCGGTCGCCTCGGCCTGTCCGGCGGCTTCGTTCACCGCCTGTACCGTACGTTGGATGCGGCGCCGGTCGTCCGAATGCAGCAACGCCAGCAGGTCCGCCCGCAGGCGCCACAGGCGGTCGTTCCCGACGCTCTCCTCGCGGCCGAGCAGCGGCAGCAGCGTCCCGAGCGCCTTGACGACGCCCTCGTCGCCCCGCACTGCGTCGTCCGCGCGCGGGATTTCGAAGGCCCCCATGCGGGCAACGTCCCGCCGCGCCGCGACGATGAGCGCCCGGCGGTTCGAGGCCGAGTTGCGCACGACCGGGCCAACGTCGCCGTCGATCCTGCCCGCCGGCGGCGCGGTCGCGAGCGCATGGACGGCGTCCTTCGGCACGGCGATGGCCTCGACGCCGTCGTTCAGCTCTGCGGCGGCGTTCACCACCTCGGCTTCGGACCATGCTCCCGCCCAGGGCAACGGCCAGCAGACGCCGTCGCTGGCCACGGGGCGGCGGAAGCAGACATAGAAGTCTTCGGGGCGGGTGACCCCGAGTGCCACAACATAGTAGTCGGTCATTCCCGCTCCTTTTCAGGCGCACCAGTTCGCCATCATGCGGCGGCGCGGCGGGCGCCCTTCCGCCGCACTGGGGTTTAGTCCTGCGGCTCAGCCCCGCATGCTGTCCGGCACCTTGCCGCCATTCTCGGCCAATTTCTGCATCACTGCCTTGTGCAGCGCGATGTTTTGCTCGGCGCTGCCGTCCGCCCCCGCATGCACGCTGAGTTCCTGGCCCAGTTGCTTGCGCGCCTCCAGGCTGGAATCGAGGTCGAGCATCTTTAGGAGGTCGACAATCGAGGTCTGGTAGTTGCCGCCGCCGCCCTTTTGCGACGCCATCTGGCTCAGCACCGCGCCGACGTCGACATTCTGAGTGGGCGCGCTTTGCCCCGGCGCGGCTCCACCTGGCGCGGCTCCGTCAGCCGGGGCGCCCGCACCCGCAAAGGCGGCGGTATCCGGGCTCGCAGCCGCATCTTCCGCCGGGGCGGCGCTGGCATGATGAAAGATTTTGTCCATGATCGAGCCGAAAATACTCATGAGCTTCCTCCGAAATGGCTGCAAAGGCCAGAGCGCATTGCACGCCGTTCAGTTCCGCTGGCAGCACGACCCATGTTCGATGCACCGCGGCCGGGCCAGTCCTGCATCAAAGCATAATGATAGCGTTGGCGTAACTCTGGTCATAACGGCCACATTTCTGTTGCATGGCAGCGTACAGTTGGCATTAACCTGCAAACGGGTCGGCGGCCCGGCAATGCGGCGCACCGCTGCGATCCCAGGGGGACACCGGATGTCGGACCAGGGCTTGATGACACGGAAATCCGTGGACGACATTGTCAAGCACGGCGAGGCCGACAGCCACAAGCTGTCCAAGACGCTCGGCCCGTTCAGCATCACCGCCATGGGCATCGGCGCGATCATCGGCGCCGGCATCTTCGTGCTGACCGGGACGGCGGCGGCGCAGTACGCGGGGCCGGGCATCATGCTCTCGTTCGTGCTGGGCGGCGTCGCCTGCGGCTTCGTCGGGCTGTGCTACGCCGAGCTCGCGGCCATGCTGCCGGTGAGCGGCAGTTGCTACACCTACACCTACGCGACCCTGGGCGAGGTGTTCGCCTGGATGATCGGCTGGGACCTCGTGCTCGAATACGCGATGGGGGCGGCCACCGTGGCGGTCGGGTGGTCCGGCTACGCCGTCAGCATCCTGCACAACATCGGCATCAACGTGCCGCCGCAGTTCGCCGCAGCGCCGGGCACGGTGGTCACGCTGGCCGACGGCAGCCCCGGCACCGCCATCCTGAACCTGCCGGCGCCGCTGATCGTGGCCGCGCTGACAGCCATGCTGGTGTTCGGCACCAAGGAGTCGGCCCGGCTGAACAACATCATGGTCGCGGTCAAGCTGGTTGTCGTCGTGGCCTTCATCGCTGTCGGCGCGTTCTTCGTGAACACCGCGAACTGGCACCCGTTCATCCCGGCCAACACCGGCGAGTTCGGCCATTTCGGCTGGAGCGGCATCCTGCGCGGCTCCGCTGTCGTGTTCTTCGCCTTCATCGGCTTCGACGCCGTGTCGACCGCGGCGCAGGAGGCCCGCGACCCGCAGCGCGACATGCCGATCGGCATCCTGGGCTCGCTGGTCGTCTGCACCATACTCTACATCATCGTGGCCGCGGTGCTGACCGGCCTGGTGCCGTACGGCGAGCTCAACATCGCCGACCCGATCGCCAAGGGGGTGGACGTGATCGGCTTCACCTGGTTCGCCATCCTGGTCAAGATCGGCGCGTTGACCGGGCTGACCACCGTCATCCTGGTGCTGTTGTACGGCCAGAGCCGCATCTTCTTCACCATGTCGGAGGACGGTCTGCTGCCCGGCCTGTTCGCCCACGTCCACCCGACGCTGAACACCCCGTACCGCAGCCAGATCATGATCGGCGCCATCGTGGCCATCGTCGCGGCGCTGGTGCCCATCGGCATCCTGGGCGAGATGGTCAGCATCGGCACGCTGTTCGCCTTCATCCTGGTGTGCGGCTCGGTGATCTACCTGCGGCGCAGCGACGCGCGGGTGAAGCGGCCGTTCAAGGTGCCCGCCGTGCCAGTTGTGCCGATCCTCGGCATCCTGTTCTGCCTGCTGCTGATGTCCGGCCTGCCGGTGTTCACCTGGCTGCGGCTGCTAATTTGGATGGCGGCCGGCCTGGTAATCTATTTCCTTTACGGGCGTCATCATTCGGTGTTGCGCCATTCCGCGGGAGCGCCGGTTTAAGAAAGAGTCTCTTACATGGCAAGCATTGAAGCGCGCCCATTGCGATACAACATCGGCGCGGTCTGCGATGGGGGAGACCAAGTATGGCCTGGGCTGGCGCTATCCCGCTTTTTACCGCTTCCGACACCCAAGCCCGGCTCAAGCGGCTGCGCCGCCTTGCCTGGCTGATCGACGGCGCGTTCTCGCTGCCGGGCACCCGCTTCCGCTTCGGCCTGAACAGCATCGTCGGGCTGGTGCCGGTCGGCGGCGACGCGATCCTGGGCGCGATCTCGCTCTATATCGTCTACGAGGCCGCGCAGTTGGGCGTGCCGGCGCCGCAACTGGCCCGCATGGTCGCCAACGTGGGGCTGGAGGTGCTCGGCGGCAGCGTGCCCGTGCTGGGCGACCTTTTCGACATGGCGCTGAAGGCTAATTTGCGGAACCTGGCGATCATCGAACGCCATGTGGGCGGGCTTTGAGGCGTCTGCCGCGCCCGTACAATTCCTAACTTGACCGTCTAAATGGGAACGATGAGTTTTTGGCAACGGAGAGTGCAAGCAAGCCGTAGGCGTTTTTAAGCTGGGGAATGACATGGCAGGGGTCAGTGCGTTGGAGTCTCGCACGTCCAACAACCAGTCTCTGCCATGTCGATACTAACCGTAGGCGCCAAGCAACAGTACGCCCGCATCAGCGACGCCGTCGCCGCCTCGCATGACGGCGACACGCTCAGGGTGCAAGCCGGCACCTACCTCAACGATTTCGCCACCATCAACACCAAGATCACTATCGAGGGCGTTGGCGGCATGGCCCACCTGCTCGCCACGCAGGCGCCGCCGGACGGCAAGGCCATCCTGACCACGAACACCGACGTCACCCTCGACCACCTCGAACTCTCCGACGCGCAGGTTGGGAACATGAACGGCGCCGGCGTCCGCTACCAGGGCGGCAACCTCGTCATCACCAACAGCTATTTCCACGACAACCAGAATGGGCTGCTCGGCGGCCCGGTTCCGGGCGGCTCCATCACCATCCGCGGCAGCGAGTTCGCCTATAACGGCGCCGGCGACGGCGCCAGCCACAACATCTATGTCGGCGACATCGCCAGCCTGGTGATCGACAACAGCTATTTCCACGATGCGCTGGTGGGGCACGAGATCAAGAGCCGGGCGGAGCGGACGACGATCACCAACAGCCGAATCCAAGACGGACCCAACGGCACCGCCAGCTACAGCATCGACCTGCCCAACGGCGGCGATGCTGTGATCCAGGGCAACGTGATCCAGCAGGGACCCTATACGCAGAACCCGTCGATCATCACCGTCGGCGAGGAGGACGGCCTGCACGCCAACACGGCGGTCCGCATCATCGGCAACACGATCCTGAACGACCTTGTCGACCCGTTCTCCTCGGCGGTCATAAACCCGGCCAACGCGGCCGTGAGCCTGACCGGGAACGCTGTCTACGGGTTGACGGCAAGCGAACTCGTCACCGGCCCGGCAACGTTCTCCTACAACGCGACGCTTGCGACCGAGCCTGCCCTGGTGACCACCTCCCCTTGGGCCTTGCCCGGCCTTGTCGTGGACATCGCCGAGGACGCATGGCGGGGCGACGCGCAGTTCACCATCAGCGTCGACGGGAAACAAGTGGGCGGCGCGCATACGGCCACGGCCTCGCACGCCGCCGGGCAGGACCAGGCGGTCGCGGTCGACACGACGCTCAGCGCCGGGGCGCACCGGATCGGCATCAGCTTCATCAACGACGCCTGGGGCGGCACTCCCAGCACCGACCGCAACCTGTATGTGACCGGGGCCACCCTCGACGGCCAAGCCACCGCTGGAAGCGCGGCGACCCTATTTTCCAACGGCACGGCGTATTTCGGCGTGACGAAGGGCGGCCCGGCCCCGCTTCCCGCGAGCACGCTCACGCTGAACATGTCGGAGGACGCATGGCAAGGCGACGCGCAGTTCACGGTCGCGGTCGACGGCACCCGGTTGGGCGGCGTCTACACCGCCACTGCCTCGCACGCGGCCGGGCAGTCGCAGGCGTTCACGCTTGCCGGCATCGTGGAGAGCATGAAGCCGCACGCCATCATGGTCTCGTTCATCAACGACGCCTGGGGCGGGGCGCCTGGCGCCGACCGCAACCTGTATGTCGACTCGACTGCGGTTTGACGGGCAGGGCGTCGCAGGGGGCACGGCAGCGCTACAGTCAAACAGCACATATCACTTCACGGTGGCTGCGCCGGCGAACTGGATGGGGTGAAGGCGCCCGGTTTTTCCGACGCCGCGCCGGGTGATGGCTCGACCAGGCGCCGGTCCCTGCCAGCTCATGTGGCACGTCGTCCAAGGTACTCGAAACCGGCTGCCACGGCCTCCTGCGACGGCTGCGACAACTGCCTGAAGTCGGTCCATGCGCGATGGGTGCGGGAGGCCGGGTCGCGCCAGAATTGCGCGAACTGCCCGGCGGGTTCAGCCGCAAAACGCTGGGCCGCCTCCAAGCCGACGTCGCGGCGCAGCGCGGCCTCGCACTCGGACGCCAGCCATGCGATGGCGTAGGAGGGGTTGAAATTGTCGGACACGTGGAGCTGCTCCGTCTCGAACTGGGCGAACCACTCCAGCAGGCCGAACTTGGTGACGTTGTAGAAGTGCCAGGGCGCCTCGTGCTGCGGCTGCAGGAACGCGGTACGCACGAGGACGCGCCCGCCCGGCTGCAGGACCCGGTGGATCTCTGCGACGGCACGGCGCGGGTCGCGGTAGTGCTCGAACGCATTCATGACAATGACCGCCTCGAACGCCTCGTCGACGAACGGGAGGGCATGGCTGTCGGCCACCACGTCGGTATGGCGGAAAATGGCCGCTTCGGCCTCGACGACGTGATCGAACCGCTCGGCCGTGCCGCCGGCGCTGAGGTTCAGGACCAAGCCCTTCGACGCACGGATGAGCGCCAGCGCAGACTCCGGCAGCTCGTTGCTCAGGTGCGTGAACACCTTCACGTCGTCGGGCGGCATACCGGGGAAAAGGATCGGCCGGCCGGCCTTCAGCGGCCATGCGCGGCTGGCATCGGGCGTTTGCAGCATTCCGCCGACCAATTGCAGCGGGGCTTTCGTCTCGGGGCAGCGCAGGATGGGCAAGAGCCGCTCCAGCGTGCCCGCATCCTCTGGCGTTGGGGCAGGACCGGGCGCAGGCTCTGGTGGCCGTATGACCGACAACCAGGGATGACGTTGCTCGATGCGCTGGATGACGCGGTGCTTGACCTCTGGCGTTTCCGTGACCTGGTGGAGCATCGAGCTTGCGTGGACGCGGTAGTCGGCCAAGGGAAGCCCGCCAGCGCCGACGCCGGACAAGCCCATTTCGGCGAGCGAGCACCAGAAGTCGTAGTCCTCCCAGCCAAACAGCCCTTGTGCGTAGCCGCCGGCGGCGCTCCATGCGCTTTTTGCCACCAGCGCCATGGCGTCGATGTAGTTGCCGCCGACCAAGCGGGCGGGATCATAGGGCAGGTCGCCCATCGGGGTGGTGCGCCCGCCGAACTGCTGGATGACGGGATAGACGAACGCCGCCCCGCTCTCGCGAATTGAGGCCAGCAGCGTTTCGCAACAGGGAGGCCGCAGCAGGTTGTCGGCGTCGAGCGGCAGGACATAGGGCGTTTCGGCCGCCGCGAATGCTGCGTTGCGGGCCTGCGCCAGCCCGGCGTTCACGTGGTTGCGCACCACCATAATGCGGTTGAACCGTTCGGCATGCGCCCGCGCCCACCCAAGCGCGACATCGAGCGACCGATCCGTGGAGGCATCCTCAACGATGACGAGGTCCAACGGGTGGAGGGTCTGGGCGAGCACCGAGTCCAGCGTTTCGACCACCGTATGGGCGTAGTTGAACAGCGGGACGGCAACCGTGACCTCCGCTTGGCCGAGGCGGTCGGCGCTGAACACGACCTCTCCCGCCGGAACGGACGGACCCGGCCGCGGCTTGCCGGACCGCGGCCCAAGTTCCAGCGCGAAGCCGTCCGCCGCGCCGGCGCCGCGCTGCCACTCGGCCAGCACGTGCCGCATGAGCTGCGCCCGCCGCTCGGGACTGTAGGCCCAAAGGACCTCGTTCAGCGCGGCCTGCGCCATGCGGCGGCGCAGGGCGGGGTCGGCCAGCAGCGCCGTGAGCCTCTCCTCCCACTGCGCCGGGGTGGCTGCAAGGTAGCCGGTGACGCCATCGCGGATCGCACGGACATAGGGGCCGGTCGGGGAGGCAACCGTGCACGCCCCAGCCAAGGCTCCCTCGAAATACTTCAGCTCGCTCTTTGCCTCGCAAAAGGGGTTGCCGACTTGCAGCGGGGCCAGGTTCACGTCGAAGCGGGCGATCTCCCCCGGCAGGAGATGCAGGGGAACGAGGTCGCGCCATTCGATCTGTCCGGCCACCGCGTCCAGGCCGGGGAACTCCTCGATGTCGACCAGCGGAACCGTGCCGGACCGGAACAGCACGAGGCGGCAATTCGGGTGCGCGGCCAGCAGGCCAGGAAGGATGCCCGCGATCTCCGCGAAGTCCCGCTGATGCGTCCGGGAGCCGCCGGCGTAGCCGATGCGCACCAGGCCGTCAGGCTCCGCCGCCTGGCGCCGGCGCGCAGCCATCCGGCTGGCATACAGCGTCTCGGCGTCAAAGCCATTTGGCAAGGTGAAGCTGGTTTTATAAAAGCGGCGCATCTGCCAGGCCAGTTCCGGCGTCGACGCAGAACAGAAGTCCGCTGCCAGCATGGTTTGCTGCACGCCTAAGAAGTGCTCCTGGACCATCTCCTCCGTCAGGTTCTGCGAGCGGATGCCGTCGATCACCTCCACCGTCGCCAACGCCGGATCGATCATCAAATCATCCACGTCGAACACGATGTGCGCTTGGTTTGCGCGTGCCTGGGCAACCAAGGCCGCCAACGCCTCGGTCCACTTCGCACGCCAGACCACGAGCACGTCCACCTGGCCCATGTCGGCGAGGTGGCCAGCGGCTTGATCGAGCGGCCAGGCCATGGCATCCGCGCCCGCGGCGTTGCACGCCGCGACGTAGCGTTCGACCCGGTAGATGGAGCCAGGAGTATCCGGCTCGCCACTGATGAAACGCACGCATGGGCCAGAGGCGCGGCTATCGGTGATCAGGGTTGGAGCCGAGATTGGGGCCGGAAGCGTGACGGAGGCTGCTGGGTCCGGTGCCTGCACAGCAAGCCGGACTGGGCCGGGCACGAGCGCAACGGCCCTTGCGCCACGGAACTGCGGCGTCAGGGTCCGCCAGATCGTCCGGCCGGCGTGCCGGGCGGGCCGGCGGACGCCTTCTGGCAAGTGCTGCAACCCCTGCCGAAGCGGCCAGGTCGCCTTCCACATGCTGGAGTCCAGGACCTCGCTCAAGGTGTCCTCGGCACTTTCGCGGCGGCGTGCTTCGTGCAGGCGTGCGTCCCGTTCGGCCTCGAACTGGGCTTGTGCCGCCCTTGCTTGCGCTTGGTGGTCCCGTTCGCGGGCGAGCGCCTCGGCGTGGTCCAAGCGGGCGGCGCGTGCGGCCTCCTCCGCCTTCGCCTGCGCGGCTTCGGCCCGCTCCCGGCTTACGGCCTCAGCCTGCCGGGCTTCGCTGACCTCCGCCTGCGCGTCAGCCAAGGCTTGCCGGGCTGCGGCAAGCTCGGCCTGCAACGCCGACTGCGCCAGGGCGGCAGCCGACTGCGCCAGGGTGGCGTCTGACCGTAGCTGGGCGGCCTGCGCCTGCGCCTGGTCCCGCTCGGACAGGGCGTGTTCTGCTTCGAGCCGGGCCTGCCCTGCTTCGAGCCGGGCCTGCCCTGCTTCGAGCTGGGCCTGGCCTGCTTCAAGCCGGGCCTGTTCCAGTGCGGGCCGCATCTGCGCAAGCTCGGCGTCGGCTGCGCCCAGGCGCGTCGCCACGGCCTCATAATGTTCGATGCTTTTCGCGAGGGCGCCGTGTTGCAGCCGCAACTGCGCATCCAAGATGCACCGCTCGCCAAGCTGGGCGAACCGCTCCCGCACTGCGCCGACAGCCTTGATGTCGTGCAGCCCCGTCAACGCCCCGACCAAGGCCGGGACCTCGGGGCCGACCGCAAGCACGCCCAGCCCATGGGCGTGGAGGAACTCGAAGCTTGGATGCTCCTGTTGCAGCTCGGCCCACAGCTTCCACACGCCGAATGCGCCCTCGCGCACGTTGGTGTCGTGAAACAGGACGACGGCCCGGCCAGAGAGCTTGCCGCGCCAGGAATCGAAGTCGCGGCGCACGGCGTCATACGTGTGCAGGCCGTCGATATGCAGCAGGTCCACCGTCCCATCGGGGACGACGCCGAGCGCGTCCTCGAAGGCACTGCGCACCAGGGTCGAGAAGGCGCCGAAGCGCTGGTCGTGGTACTGGCGCAGCCCGTTGAACACGTCCTCGCCATAGAACCCGGCCTGTGCGTCGCCTGCCCAGGTGTCGACCGCGAAGCACCGCGTCCCCAGCCCTTGCCGCTGCACCGCCCCGCAGAACGCCGCATAGGACACGCCGTTATGGGTCCCGAGTTCAACGATGCAGCGCGGCGACAGCGCCGCGACGATCCAGTGCGCGAACGGCACATGGCCGTACCAGGCGCTTTCGACGCCGACCCGGTCCGAACGCCAGAACAACGGCTCAAGCTCGGGCGTCCAGACCGCCTTCAACAACGCATCGGCCTCACCGGCCTGTTCAGGAGTCAAGTTCAGTACCCTTGCAGTTGGGCCAGCGGGCAGCCGTGCCTTGCGTAGCTCATCGTCCATGAAGCAGGAGCCTCGAAGGCATTGTGTCCGCACGCCTGCAATTCTTCAATCCCTGAACCCGGTGAACGCGGCCTGCACCTTTCGGCTGTCACCGGCGGCCAGGATCTGGTTGCAGGCCGTGACCTCGGCCCGGTAGTCCCCGCAGCCCGCATGGACGCGGGCCAAGTCGCGGAGGCCGCCATCATGCGGTGCAGCACCCGGTCGCCGCGGCCATGGCCCACCGCCTGGAGCTTGTTTGAGGCTGTCCGCCCTCAGGCTCGCTGCCGTCACCGTAGCCGCGCAGGTCCGTCAGCACGAAGGCGAACTGTTCCGCCAGCTTCCCAGCGGCGCTGCACCAGGCGACGTGCGTCTCGGGGTGGCCGTGCAGCAACGGCAGCGGCGGCCCTTTGCCGCCGGCCAGCGGCTGGTCACAGCGCCGGGCGCCTGGATGTTGTTGAGGGTGGGGCTGGGCGTGGCCACGAAGCCTTGCCGGGAGCCGGGGAACAGGGCCGAGTCGGCAAAGGCGCCGGACCCGCCTGCACAGCCGGCCTGGATGGCGCAGTCCCGGCATGGGCGGGACGGATTGCCGCCGCCTTCAGGGCCAAGCCGGTCTCAAGAGGCAGGCGCCTATCAACTGCACGTGACAAGATGTCGTTTGCGGCAGGGTTTGACGGGTCAAAGTGTTTCGGTCGTCGGGCCGATGATCCTGGCGCTACGGGCGTGCGCCCGACGATACCGGGTCGACGGCCCACGGGCGCAGCGCTTGCCGGACTGGTCCTATTCCGGCCGGATTGAGCTGGTGCGCGGGCGCCTTCGCCGGAGCAAGCGGCGGGCATTGCGGTGCTGAGCAGGAAGCGGGCGGTCTCGCTGCCAGCCTGGGTGCCAGTTCCGCGGATGCGGACCACGCGGCCAATGGCCGCAGGCCCGGCCAAGCCCACTGCCTTTGCAGCGGCCCCCGCTTTTCGCCCGCCGGGCCAACACCCAACGCGCGAACCAAGATTGCGCTCCGCCTGTTGCACCCAGCCTTTCAGCGTGGCTTCCTGTTGCGCAAGTTTTGAGACAGCATTTTCGCGCAGCAATTGGGCGAACACGAGGTGAACGATAGATGAAGCATGGCTTCAACAGAGTTGGGACGGATGACCCCACCCTACACGTTTAGTTGATTAGTATAACAGAAGAGTGATGTTACAGCGGCACTATATACAATTAATATAAGCTAAATTTATTGACAATAATAGTTGTTGACTTATATTTAGCGCCTTTATGTGCAGAAAGCATCAGAGAGGATCATGAGCAGCGCCAAGCAGGAGTATCTTATCTCCATCATACTTCCTACTTATAATTCAAGGGTTTTTATCGATGCGGCGATTGACTCTGTGCTTCAACAAACCGAGCGCCGGTTCGAGCTGATCGTTGTCGACGATTGCTCGACCGATGACACCGCCGACATCATCAGGCGGTATACCCGCAGGGACGCGCGCGTCAGGCTGCTGCATATGCCCCGCAACGGTGGGCCGGCTGCCGCGCGCAATGCCGGGATCGACGCGGCGCGCGGACGCTGGATCGCTCTGCTGGACTCAGACGACGTGTACGCTCCACAGCGGCTCGCACGGCTCATGGAACTGGCCGAGGCCAATGCCGCGGACATGGTTTCGGACAACCTGATGATGCGGCCGGTCGGGGAGGCGCCGTATCCGTTGATTTCGCCGGATCTGCTGCCGTGTTGCCGGCACCTGACGGGAGCCGGGTTCGTTCTCGGAAACATTGGCGATCCGAACAACCCACGCCTGAGCTACGGCTTCATGCAACCGATGATCCGGCACGACTTCCTCCTGCGCCACAACTTGCGCCATGACGAGCGGAACCGGTTCGGCGAGGATTTCATGCTCTATGTCGCTTGCCTGCACGCAGGCGCGCGTTGGTGGATAACGCCCGAAACCCTCTACCATTACACCATCCGGCCGAAGTCACTCACCGAAGTTCAGAGCTCTAGCGACCTCCTGCGGATTTCACAGCTCGAAGCGACGTTGCTCAGTGATCCGAAGGTTATAGAAGACCCTGTATTCTATGACGCGCTCCGCCGGCACAAGAGGAAGATAGACCGATCCTATTATTATCGGGCCTTCACAGACTCGATCAAACAGAAAAGACTTGAGGAGGCAGCAAGGCTTCTGACCAAATCACGTTGGAGTTCATACTACATCGCCCAGGAGACACTTCGTCAAACCCCAGTCATCTTGCGGAAACTGGTACGCGGCGGCTACCTCGTGAAAAAGCGCCAGGAGGCAGGCGAACGGAAACCATATGCAGGAGCCGCAGCACCCAAATCAAGGTATGTCGGAAAGTCTTCTATCCGTGGTCCCCGTCTAGTCTCTCAGTTTGACACTGTTTATTATTCAAATGGCAGTGAGCCTGATGAGCCTCGTTGAGGCCCCGCTTCGGAAATCATGGCACAGGCGGCCGTTTGCGGCTTGGATGAGCGGCGTGGCGCATAGGGCGTATCGTGGCCGCGGCGCCGCTGCTTCATTCCATACGCCTGACCGTCGCACCTGCCTAGCCGTGCCGGTGAGGCCGCGCCCGGCCACCTCAAGCAGACCCGTGCGTCCGTAAGCGTTGCGCGGAAACGGCGCGGCAACACACGATCCAAGCGGCTGGGTTCCTCAATTCTCTCGGCGTTGGCATGCACATCGCCTACACCGACGGCGGCTACGCAAGTCTGAGCAACGACTCGGCCGATCTTGCCTATCTTGGCCTGAACAATGTGCGCGACAGGGTCAGCGATGGCGTGAATGGTTCTGCGCCGCTCAGCAGCGACATCACCTTGCCCAGCAGGGCATAAAGTTCACCTTCGTCGTCGCAGGCGACGGCGTCTTCACGACAGCGAGCTTGTAGGCTGAACTGGCCTGTATGACCAGATCAACAAGGCCGTGCCGGGCAGCGTCGTGGCCGTCGAGGGCAGCAACAAGATCAACAACGCGCCGATCACCTTCAACGGGGTTGGCGGGTTGCAGGGGGCGCTCGACCTGCAGCGGGCGCTTTATGCGGCGGTGCACGCCGACACGAACCTGGCGGGCACGCGCGAACCACTCGGTTCCGCTGTGGCCGTGGACTCCTTCACCGGCTACAACGCCGGCAGCGTCGCCGTTGGACCCGATCCCACGGCCACCGCAGGCTTGGCCGACTACGACACCCAGCATCCCTATCCGAACAACGGCGACGCCCCGGAAGCATGGGTCACTCCCAGCCAGTCGCTCGGCAACGAAAGCGCCAGCACGGGATACAGGCCGGCCGTCTTCACGGAAACCGGCTACAGCACGAACGGCGGCACCAGCGGCGGCGTGAACGCGGACGTGCAGGCCAAGTACACCCTGGACCTGCTGCTGGACGACGCCGCGAACGGCATATCGCGCACCTACCTCTACCAACTGATGGACGCCTACAAGCCTGGCTCCCCGCAGGGGGACGACGGCTTCGGGCTGTTCGATCCCAGCAACGCGCCCAAAGCGGCGGCGACCGCCATCCACAACTTGGTCGGCATCCTCGCCGATACGGGGGCAGCGGCCTCCACGTTCACCCCGACCGCGCTCGGCTACTCCGTGACGGGCCTGCCCTCGACGGGCAACAGCCTGGCCCTGGAGAAGGCGGACGGGACCTACGACGTCGCGGTCTGGAACGAGCCGCAGATTTGGGACGAGGCGACGGGCACCGAGACCACGGCCGCAACACTTGGCGCGGCCACGGCCGCAACGCAGAACGTCACGGCCCAGCTCGGGGGGACCTACGCGACGGTTGAGGTCTTCGACCCGCTTGCTTCGGCGGCGGTGTCGGTCCTGCACAACGTCAGCTCCGTCCAGCTCGGCCTTATGGACCACCCGCTGCTCGTGCAGATCGAACCGACAGCGCCGGCCGGCCCGCCAGCTACCCCACCGGTCGTTCCGTCGGTCACCATTGATATAGGGCCGGACTCCCTCGTGCTCCAGGTTTCGGAAGACGCCTACAAGGGCGACGCGCAGTTCACGGTCAGCGTCGACGGCAAGCAGATGGGCGGCACGCAGACAGCCTTGGCGTCGCATGCAGCGGGTGCGGACCAAACGTTCACCGTCGAAGGCAGCTTCGGCGTCAACCAGCATAGCGTCGGAGTCAATTTCCTAAACGATGCCTACGACGGGACACCGCAAACAGACTGCAACCTGTATGTCGACGCTGCCAGCTATGATGGCACGACGGCAGCCCCAGGTACCCTGAAGCTGTTCAGCGGCGGCATGCAGTTCTTGAAGGTCGGCACGGCCGCAACCTTTACGTGGCTGGCGCCAGCTATGACGGCGTGGCGCGAACAGGGGCAGCGCTGTCGTTGATGAGTGGCGGACCCCGCAGCTTCGGGGTCGCCTCCTAGCCTTGCCTGGGTGCCATCGCGGATCTGGTGGAAGCAGGGCAGCAGGGAGGTTCAAGAAGGGGTGCAGCGTCCGGTTGTACCGGTCCCATTTTCCCTCTCCGCTCATCCTAAGGTGACCAGCCCCAGACCGTGCCGGCACAGGTGGGCGCGTGTTGGCCAGCACGTTGCCTTCGCCGGGTTCCAGGTCGACGGGGCGAGTGGTGGAATTTTCGACATGAGATGCGGGTTGGTTTTGACGTGATAGGCCGCCGGACAGCTCTTGGAGGCCTGCTGCTGGTCGGTGCGCGCCTTGTCACGCGCATTCTCGACCTCGTGACGATGCTTGTTTGACACGCATTCTGCAGCCGACGGACCGACGGATTTTGGCCTGGTCGCCATCGCGATGACTCTGGTCTCCATCGTCGAGGCGGCATTGGAGCTGCCGCTGAACCAAGTCTTGTTGCGCCTTCCCGTGACAACCGCCGTGCAGTGCGACACGGCGTTCGCCTTGAGCGCCGTGCGCGGCTTGCTGCTCACGTTGATTGTCGTCCTGGCGTCTTGGCCATTTGCACGATCGTATGTCCTTGCGCCGCACCGTCCGCGGCTCGGGAGGGGAGGGGGACCGTGAACGGCCTCTGGCCGCGCCAGCCTGCAAGCAGAGGTCATCGGCTTGCCGTTGTGGAACTTGACGCCGGGGCGGAGCTTGAAGGTGAAGGCCATGTGGTCGGGCGCCTCGGCCAGGCTGTCGGCTAGGCCCGGGATCGGGTTGTTCTCGTCGCGCGTCGTCAGCGCCTCGAAGACGTTCATGGCAATGTTGCGGGTGCTGACGGTGTTGGACGTCATCTGGTCGAGGCTGTTGACGTTTGCCTCCTGCCCGAAGGTGAAGGCGCCGCCTGTCCTGGGGTACTTGAACGGTTCCGCTGCAACGGGGCCGGCCGCGAACAAGTCCAACGCCGCCACGACTGCTGCCCGCATCTGCTGTTCCCCGAAATGGTCGACCTAGCAGCCTGTCGGAGTGAAGTTGCGAGCTATTTCGTGTGCCTGGGCTAATCATGCGTTGCTGGGTGGCGCTGGGACGGTTTCTCGCGGTCGAAC
>JAABUP010002877.1_pt1 | contig 31909 bp, 44 predicted proteins | sample 5559201 | NCBI WGS metagenome assembly JAABUP01 (sample SAMN10711887, study PRJNA513373) | rock metagenome | isolation source: Antarctica rocks | place: Antarctica
GCAGTAGCAATCCCTTGGCTCTGCAGGCCTTGCTGCGCTGGTTCTATACCTGCCGCCTGGACGTGGCCTTTGATGCTGTGTCAGCATGCTTGGAGCTGTGTCAGCAGGTCCAGCTTACAGAGCTGGTCGAAGAAGCAAACCTGGCTCTGAACAGCGAAGGTAACTGACAGTTCCCACCATCACAACTGTCAATGCAGTGCAGACTAGTGTGTCAGGACATAGAGTACGTTGTGGACAGGTTGCCTGACTGTTCACTGAAATTATGCCCCAATCTGTCATCTTGACATAGGCTTTTCCGCAAGGGCAATGGGTTCTTCTTCAACATGTTCCCTGCAAAGTACATTGAGGATAGTTCCACCTGTTGTGTTGCAGCTGGCAGTACGTTGCAGCATCTGCCCTTCAGAGGCAGTTTCATGCAACAATCTGCCATCTTGACATAGCTTTTTCCGTAAGGGCAATGGGTTCTTCTACAACTTTTCCCTGCAAAGTGCATTGAGGATAGTTTTGCCTGTTGTGTTGCAGCTGGCAATACACTGCAGCATCTGCCCTTCAGAGGCAGTTCCTTAGTGGTTGAGCCGCCAAGGGAGGTAGCAAAGCAGCAGCTACAGGATTGCCTGGAGAATGTGGTCATAGCTGCCTGCAGTGGCCTTCTTGACAGCTCTGCCAGTCAAGCATCAGCCAATGCTCATCAAGACCTTTTCTTTGACCTGCGGCTTGTCCTCGGCAGCAGATCTTGCCTTTGCCATAGGTGGGAGCTGGTTTACTCATGCGTTTGTGTGTCATAGAACACCTTCATGCCTACCCTGCTCATCTGGCTGCAATAAAGCATCATGCTGCAAGCATCTATGCTCTTGCCTGATGTTCTGTTTATTGAACTGTTGAACAATAGGGTCTTGTCTGATAGTTCTGTCTACTGAACCTCACAGGCAGCACGCATGAATTGTCATCATATCAGTACAGCATTCTACTGCCAGCAAGGCCAGAAGCTGGTGCTCTCCTGAGTGGGTGCGCTAATACCAAGCTTCAGCTAGCTTAGAAGTAGCATTATGTGCAAGCATGTGTATGCAGGTCTTTCATGTCTCGCCGTTCTGACTACTTCAGCACAATGCTGGGCAGCAACTTCCAAGAAGGGTCCACTGCTTCAGGAGACATTCTGGAGATCCAGGTGGCGGACGTGCAGCCTGAGGTGCTGTATGCAGCTCTGCGGTGGGTGTACACTGACCGAGTAAATGCAGACATGCCAGCAGAGCAACTGTCACAGGTGAATCATTTACATTTCCCAGCATGTTGCTGACTCAGTACACAGCAAGCGTGTAAAATCTGCATGCAGAAGGTTGCTCCTTGATTACCGCACCCTTGCAGCTGTGCAGCCACCAGGAATTGCATTTCATGAATCTTTAATGCTGATTGCTGCCACATGGTGCTGAGCAAACCGATAGATCATTTTGTTTCCTTGATGCTGCACATGTTGTCACATGTTGATCTGCAAGAAGTCAACACCGTTGTGCTCAGCTCGTGATGGTGAACTCCTGCACCCACCCCACCTTCTGACATAGGTGGGAGTGGTTGTAAGATCAGGTCATGTGCAGCTTGAATGCTGCCACTGCTGACACTGGCTCACCGCAGGTCTGCTCAGCAGTCTGCCTGCTGTGCTTTGCAGGTGATGCAATACGCTGACAGGGCGCTAATGGAGGGGTTGAAGGGCCGGTGTGCCATGCTGCTGCACCCCCACGTCACCCAGGACTCAGCACTGCTGCTGCTGCAGCAAGCACTGGCTATGGATAGTGACAGGTGCACCTCTGCACATCATGTTGCACTGTTTACCAAATGTAAGGAAACCCTTGTTTCACCAGGAAGCCATTCTGGAAGGGCAGTCTGCTTGAGACTGTGACCAGTGGTGCGTGTAGTAACAACTTTGGGACTGCAGGCTGTTGAAGGTCGCAATCACACCCTTGCATCATGGCATGCAGGTTTCAGGCTGTGCATGTCCTCAGTCAGTGAATGCTGAGCATACACACAGTCTGTCCCGCTGCTTCACCCCTGCTTCTGTCGCCTACAAAGCTGTGTCAACTCAGCAGCATAGGCAAGGCATCTGCAGGGTATAATGCCGCAAACAGCCCATCCTGCTGATCATTGTGAGCTCAACACATTCTGCTTGCAGGCTGGCTGACACCTGTGTGAGATGCATAGCTCAGCACCTGCTGTCGCTGGCCAGAGACCCTCTCTTCAACAAGCTGGTGAGGGACAGTGCAGAGTCAGTTCAGAACAGGGAGGACGTGGATTCTGTGCCAATCATAGATGACATCCGCTACCACGTCACTCTACTGCATGGAGATGGGGAGCTGTCAGGCAAGGAGCAATCTACATGTTGATGCGCACGCTGATGCGCCTTCAGAAGCTTGTTGTTCATCGGCCAGTACACGCCTCAGTGTATGTGCACATGCAGGCTTGTTGTTTACAGGCTGGTGCAAGCCTCAGTGTATGTGCACATGCAGGCCGCCAAAGTCATGTTGCCTGTCCTGGCCTTTTGGCTGCTGCAGAGTCAGCATGGATGTCAGCGGTTGCTTGACTTACACCTGGCCCGAAAGCTGCATTTACCTAATGACTAAAGCTGTGTAATTGCATATGATGTTCACCTGCCCATTGATGCTGCTGGTGCACTGTTTTATTGCAATGCATTCATGCAGTCATATGCTGTGGTGCTGCAGATGATGATGAGGATACAGAAGTGCTAGACCCTGCTCAGCTGGCAATGGTATATGCTGACCAACAGACGAACCAGCAGCCTCAGACAGAGGCTCTACAACTACAGCTGCAGTTGCCTTCGCTGCAGCAATTGCAACCAGAGCAGCAGCAGCAGCATACACATGCTGATGTTCAACAGCCTGCTGACTTGCAGTCAGACCCAGACTCGGCTGCAGCTCAGCATTTGCTGCCACTGCAACAAGTCACAGCAGAGCACATGGATGCCAATCAGCATGTCGTGTCAGCAGAGCAAGTGCAAGGCTGGAGACAAGGTGATCATCACAAGCAGGAAGAAGATGATGATGAGGAGGAACTGATCTGCATGGATGATCCTAGGTTTGCCTCGCTGTCAGAGCGTAAACAGAAGCTGATGGCCTTGGAGGAGATTTTGCTGAACACTGGCATTGAAGGCTGAAGGCTGATAGGCTGACCGGACACATAAAGAGTGACTGTGTGGCCGAGAGCTGATTGGACACACAAATCTGTACATCATGCACTGCCTTGTGGCAAAAGAAGGACCTGTGAAGCGACAAGCTTTTTTGTGTGGTTTGAAGCTGTTGAGCATTCTGGTGGGCCCAGTTTGCACCTGTGTTGATAGCCATCGTAGCCAGTTTTGAAGCCTGATCTGCTCACTGCAGAGTCACTACTTATGGTCAACTACGGTGTGATATGGATGTCGTGGTCATGCTGGGCTACCACAGGTTTCATTGTGGTACGCGTCCAAGAATAAGAATATTTGCTGCAATTACCAATCAGAACTGAAGCAGGCTTTGAAAATGGTGTGAATGTGTGATAGCAAGGTCCACATCTTCCATAGCAGCACACTCCAAACCATCTGGGAGGCACCATTCGCAATGACCACTTCTCGCATGAGGATGTGATGCCTTTAGAGCATGTCCAGCATGTGGGTCTCGGGTCAAAGCTGTCTTCAGAATTGCCAAGTGTGTGGAAGACAACACTCAAAAATGCATTGAAGCACTGCAGATCGATCGCGTATGTCCTTATTCTAGCATCAAACAGACCGTGCTTGAGAAGCGGCTGCTTGGACATACGTTCACGAGCAAACTATCAACGTGATGCAGCAAGTTGACTGGGCATCAGTCGCCTGCGGGGCAGCCCTGCTGCCGCTTTCTTGGCTGGCATCACAGCTGTGGCAAGCAAGGACTAACTATGTGAAGACAAGTAAACGTAGGGGCGAAAACAAGGTACCGTTTACACAAGGCTTTGCAATAGCCACAAGGTGATCAAAAAGCTGTCACGAGTATCCAGACTGCTGTCAGGTGGTGATTACAGGAGGCTCGAGAGGACTGGGGCTTGCCTTGGCAAACGAGTTTGTGAGTCTGGGTGATCAAGTCGTCATTGCAGCAAGAGACGAGGCAGCATGCGCAGCAGCAGTGAGACAGCTGCAGCAGAACCATCCCCAGAGTCAGGTGCACCAGACTACCTGTGATGTTACTCAGCCAGACCAAATGCAGCATCTGGCAGCATTTGCTAAAGAAAAGCTTGGGCAGATTGACATCTGGGTCAACAACGCGGGTTCTTCACAGATCCCAAAGGCACCCCTGGCAGATACTGCAAGTGAGCAGATACAGCAAATTGTGGGCACAAACATGCTCGGCACCCTGCTTGGCAGCCAGGCTGCCATCCAAACCATGCGCACACAAGCTTCAGGTAATGAATCATCTGCTGAGTATTACTCATGCACACGAGGCATGGCAAGTGGCTGTGCTCGTGCCAAGTGTCATGTACTACAAGTCAATCTTGGAAGCATCTCTTTTCACCCTCCTTTCCCAGCCAGAAGATGACCAGCGCTGTAGCAGCTAGCAGTTGTTTGATCACCATGCATCTGTTGATCATGAAGATGACTGGTACTTACTTGGCCTATCAATGTGTAGCATCAACATAATCAATGGCAAAACTGAATCATTATCTTGAACTGTCATTGTGATGCCAATCAACAGGCAATGCACACTGGCGGCCAATGTGACCCCAATGTGAAAGCAAAGCTGCTTTAGGCTGATGCTGGATTTATGTAATGTGCAGGAGGCAAGCTTTTTCTTGTTGATGGTGCTGGCTCAAGAGGCACTGCAACAGCAAACACAGCCTCCTATGGCAGCACAAAGGCAGCCATGCCACAGCTGCTGCGCAGCCTAGCTGCAGAAGTTAAGAAAACCAAAGTATCTGTCCATCTGGTCAGCCCAGGCATGGTTGCAACAGACCTGCTACTGAAAGGCGTATCCAGCCCCACAGCAGCCAAGATTGTCAACATTTTAGCTGAGGACCCAAAAGTTGTCGCTGCTTGGCTGGTACCTCGTATGCGAGGCGTCACAGGCAATGGAAAATACTTCAAGTGAGTGCAGCACAGGCATTGCTGTCCAGTACAATCAAGCTGGTTCTGATTGTAAAGCTCTTTGTGGTCAGCCCTAGTTGTGCAGCTTTCTCCATGTACTCCCTTAGCAGCAGCAGCTGCTGCATTTTCCTGCTTGTATGCTTTGGATGCTGCGCATGAGCTGCATTGTTGAAGCCTGTGTGACTGTCCCTGTCTGTTACCGGTAGTCATATGTGGCGGCCAAAAAATAAAAGGTGGCAACAGATGTGGGTGTGCAAATGCAGATATCTCACACCCCTGGGGGTGCTGGGAAGGTTTCTGACTTTCAGGAAGAGGCGCAACAGGTTCTTGCCAGAGAAGAACAAGCATTCTTAGTCAGACATTGCAGGCATCATGACAGTCATATGACCACTGCCAGTAACGTGCAGAAGATTTCGTGTTTCTTGGGGACTGCAGTGTGTCTGAACATTTTGAGCATTCCTAAACCTCACGATGTTGAACGACGTGCTTCTGCACACAGTGCTGCTTGGCATTGTGCATCCTTTGGTGTCGGCAAGCTGCTGCGTTGAAAGCATGATTGCCAAGTTTGAGCTACATAGTGCCCTGTTCAGATGTGGTGGCATGTGATGCAACACAAAATGAACAAGGCTCTCTGAGATCAGACACTGAACGCTCCGTTCAACACCATTGTGAACCTGCTCTCATTCTGACGCATACTGCAAGATTATCTGATACTGTACCTTCAGAAAGGGATGGCAACTGTCCCAAAAATGGCAATGCCTGTTGACCCCTTCGACAAATTTGAACATTCCTTGGGGTCTTCAGGCAGCCAAAGCTCGCAATTGCTGAATCCATTTGCCGACTCATAAGCATCATTGCCATAAGCCTCCATAATGACAGGTGTGACCCCTTTGCTTGCGGCGCGGCTTGAGCACGAACTTGAGGTGCTGCCAGGCTAACCATCGATCTTACTGCAGTTGCAGGGGTAGAGTTCGAGTGCAACGTAGCGGAGTACCCCTCCTTCGTTGCCAATCTGCCGACATTGCAGGAGCCGCACTACGTCCTATATACCTCTGACTTGGACGAACAAACACAACAGCCGTGGTGTCCTGACTGCAAGCATGCTGACCCAATCGTTGAACAGGTCATAAAGCAGACTGGCGGCACGTTACTGAAAGTCAAGGCAAGTTTTCTTTGAATGCAAGAAACTACCTGTCTCAGATTGCAGTACATTGACAGCGTCATGGACTTGTTGCCGATTCTGCTTTGACACTTATTGCCTGAGACCAAGGAATGCTTCAGGTGGGAGATAGGGCTGCCTGGAAAAGCAAAGAGCACCCTTTTAGACAAGATCCTCAGCTGCATTTGACCAGCATTCCAACACTGGTGCACTGGAAAGCAGATGAAACACTTCCAGGAAAACGTTTGGACAAGCAGCTGGAATGTGCACACAGTGCTGCAGACGTAAAAAGCGCAGTGCTGGCTTTTACGGAAAAGGCCAAAGAACAAGATGCTTGATGGTGCAAATCAGCAACAGAAAGCCAGGCAACATTGTCAAGATGCTGAAAGCGAGCATCATGTGTAGTTGAGTAGACAGCTTGGGTGGCATCGCATTGTGTAGCAGTGTGTCAGGCCCGTCAGTGCATGCGGTTGTGTATTTCATTTTCATTTTATGTTTGCCCCCCCCCCCACCTTTTTGAACATTGCTGGTTGTCATGCTGCCTCAAAAACTTGCTGAATTTGCTTAATAGTTTTTCAATTATCTTTGGTTCAAGTAAGCAACATTGTTTCCAAGGCAGCAACAATGCTGCCGTAGTGTCATCTATAATCTCACATCTGTAAAACAACTTTCATGGTCAAAGGGTGAAGCAGATGGATTCCGTTTTCAGTCCTGATGTGGCCGCAAATTCCGCTGTCCAGTTGTGGTCATATGCATGCAGCAGATACTATACCGGTATAGTGTGTATGCACACAGCAACAGCGTCAGAGCCAATGAAGACTTCACAAGCAGTGCAAAGGTCTGAAGGTTTGCCTCACACCAGTTACACTCTGAACATCTACTTCGCGACCTGGGGTTTGCTGCGTGACCATCTTTATACATCAGTCTTTGCTGACTAATGAATATGCAAACTGACTCGCACTGCAATAAATGTCAAAGACATGTGCTCAATGCTATTCAACATTGTTAATCAAGCGTGTCACAGATTGTCCTTGTGATGATGGTCCAGATAGCAAAAGCTGCTGCAACTTTATTCTCACCACACTTGGCAGCACACTTGTGCAGTGTCTCTCAGCATCATGAACGAAACACTAGGCGTCAAAAAATCAGTGCTGTCAGGTGAATTTGTGTCTATGGCCCAGTCAAAGACTTCTACATCATTTTCAGGCTGAGCCTGTTCTCCTGAAATCGATTGCTGCTGTTGAGCCTTTGCCATTGTCATGATTATCAGCCCGTACGGGCTCAAAACCATTAGAAACTTCACCTCCCTCCCCACTGTTGTCATCACCAAATCCATCAGTCACCCTGCCGGGCCACCTGCACTCAGCAAAGCATTAGACTCAGCACAGCATTAGCACACGACATGAGGCCCCCATATGCACTGGCTTTTCGGCCATTTGGTCTTGTCTGGCATATGCATTTGGTGCAATGCATATGTCCAAATTTGACAGTGATGCATGTGAAAGCAGAAGTATCGTCTTTACATGAAAGCAATTTATTCAAATGCCTAACCCACAGATTGCAGTCAACAGAATCGGTCATTGTACAGTTGCTGCTTTCCAAGACATATCTGCATGATGAAGGATGAAAACAACCATGTTGATGAAGGATGAGAACAACCATGTTACCTGTTTGGTCTTGCAGTGTGCCTGCCAGCACCGTTGGGAGAACTGCCATCACCATCTGTGGGGTGACTGGGCAGAGAAGCACCGTTCTGCTTTGCTGCCTCTGCATCATCAGTGGCTGCAGATGGTGATGATGGCTGTTGGTGAAGGTCAGCAGAGCCCTGAGCTTTCTTGCTGGAGTCCTTGGACGACCCTGTCAACTGTGCATCAGCCTCCTGCACTCATGCAACGCTCTTGTCACGTTGAACAATATGTTGGCAGAAACTGCAAGCTGTACTTACGTAACAAGTTAGGCAACCCATGTTGCGTGTGATTACCCAGCCCAAGCATGTCATGGGAGAAAGCAGCAGCAGACCTAGGGCTTGAAAGAGAAAAAAAGAAAAGACTGCGCCCCTTATACAGTGGCTTTGCATGTGAGAAACAAGTGTGTGAGATACTGCCCCCCCAGGCCCTGAGGGCCCTTTGGTTATAGAGTCAGCCATATGAGATTGTTATGCTGCACTTGGAACGTGGTGACATTCACTAGCAACAGCTCGACCACCAGACGATCATAGAACTGCAGATGCTTTGTAAAGCGCATCTGCATTTCTGTCATCTGATTGTACCTAAAGCAGCATCATGAGCAGCATGCAAAGGCCAGAGCCTTGTTGCATAGGAGTGTCATAATGGGCACACATGCAGCGACTTTAGTGTATGAGCACTGGTGGTGACTGACATACCTGGAGCTGTCTGTTGAGGAGGCGCACAGAGGTGATCCAGGCTGTGATGACAGCCAGGAAGGTGGCAGCAATGATGGGCATGGAGCGCTGTATTGAGCCCAGACACAGCAGCAGAGCCTGTGTGATCCAGCTTGCACCTGCAGGCCTCTCAAATTTAGTTCACAATTTTGTACAGTCTTAGGTCCTTGACAAGTGCCATTGCAAGATGCCAATCATTGAAGCAGATGCATTCTTTTGTCATTTGCCCATCACACGGCCCCTAGTGCTACTGTTACATGATAGATAACAAGGGTGGCAACCAAACTGTAATGCCACTTGTTTGCTTGATGTTGACATCTGTGAACATTGTGGACAGATGCAGGATGTGAGTTTGACCTGATTTGCCAATTTGGGAGCCCAGCAGGTCAACAGCAGCCTTGCCCTTGGACTTCTCCTCCTTGCTCATTTCTATGTACACCATCTCCTTTGCGGGGTCAAACAAGCTGAACTTTGCTGAACGAGCAAACACCTGTCCACAAAATCTGCCTGTTTCAGCTGATGTTGCTGTACCTGCTGTGTCGGCTGTCAAATACAAGGTGCCGCCAGTGCAAACACCAGAAACAAAGCTGGCTGCCTGTCAACAAACTCAAGCGCGCTGCATGTGGCAACAAACAGCACCCAGATTGCATCAGCAAGGAACCTGCACACCTACCGATCAGGAAGCTACAAAAAGAAAAGAAAAGAAAAGAAAAGACTACGCCTTTCGGCGTCAATTTATTGAGAAGCCCAGTATTATACCGGGCTGCCCAGTTCTCAGGCATGCTAACCATACATACCACGATGTTGCATGGATGCACAGTGCTGTGTATGCATTGTGCAACATACCTGGGTGACACCACCAGCTACCACACCAGCTGCAGCCAAGGTGTAAGGCCCAAACATGAGATCAGTGCCGTACTGGGCAGCTAGAGACATGCCAAAGAAGGCTGAGCCAGTGAGAGCCATGATACAGGGTGTTGCTGCTGCTGCCACGCCCCAGCCCAGGTACTGGAACACGAACCTGCCTGTCAGCATGAGCCCTATTGTCATGCTGCCTGTGGCGATTGACACATCTGCCAGAACCCCCTGCGAGGCAAGTCAGCGCTTTGCATACACTCATGCTGCTACATTGTCACGTCAGTGTGATGCAGGCCTTCTTGACAGACTTTAAACCCAGAGGTTTGCCTTCCTGTCACATGCATACCGCTAGCTGCTTTGTGCAATGATTACCTGCGTCTGTTTTGCTGCTTGTGTACACAATGGTGACATCTGTGTGTCGCTGCTTGTGGGCAAGTTTTAAGGGAAGGCATGCACAAGCTCAAGGCAGAGTTTGGATTGCAGTGAGAAATCTGCTGGAGAAATGAAGGGGGCCATATTGACCAACGGTGCCATGAACAGGCTGCTGATGCATTGCTCAGAATCTTTAATCCATTGTGCAGGACGGACTTGTCACAAGGCAACATCCATGAAGGCTGATTTGACTGTTGCAGATTCACGTGAACTAACTAAAGCAAGTGCGCTTCATGTGCAATGTGCCTACTATCTTGTCAACAACCTTTAGACCACCTAATGATCGTGGTGATTGACAACATAATAGGCACATTGCACATGAAGCAGCGCTTGCTTTTGCTGGTCCCCATGCATCTCCCACGGTCAAATGCCTGCCCAGTCAAATTACAACAGACCTGGCAGCTTTCCTGCTGTGTTTTGACTGAGCAGGCTGAGGTGTTTGGCCATATGGGCTACCCCTACCCCTACCATTGCCCTGTCCAACACCCCCACTTTGGGTGACTTTACAACTGGTAATGTCGCCTCGAACACAGATTGGCATGGCTATTACCTGATAGGCCTCAGACACACATTGGCACGGCTGTTACCTGATAGGCCTCAGACACACATTGGCATGGCTGTTACCTGATAGGCCTCAGACACACATTGGCATGGCTGTTACCTGATAGGCCTCAGACACACATTGGCACGGCTGTTACCTGATAGGCCTGAGCTGATGGGAACAGCACTCTGAGCTGCCCTTTCCAGGCAAACTCAAACAGGCGGTGGCTGACACCATAGGACATGACCAGCATGGCCAGGCTCAGAATCTTGGGACTGCTCTTCAGCACTGCGAAGCTCTCGCCCAGGGAGCCCTTCTTCTTTTTCTTCCTGGGTGGCTTCACCTCCTGAGGCTTCTTGATGCTGCAGGTGACACAACAGACATATTATTTTTTTGCCTTGCACAGACTGCATAAAATGAATAATGATACACCTTTTTTCAGTTGCAAGTTTGACCTGCTGCATTCAGAAACAGAAAAGTTCAAAGACTGTTGAGATGTAGTCTGCTGCTTTTCCAGGGAATGACGACATTCTGCTGTCTGTGTGTGTGAGGGGGCAGTAATGGTGGTGTTCTTAGACAAGAAGCAAGAGCAGCAGGCTGGTGCAACACCGGCCATGATAGATATTCAGAAGCATCACCTGCGATCCACCCATGCCTTTGCTGCCATCATGACAGCAGTCATGACCACAACAGTGCCCACCAGAAGACGCAGACACACCAGCATGGAACCCTGCGTCAGCCTTGTGTTCACAAACTTCATGTAGTTGCCAGCGACCACCAGCGCAAAGTTGGCTGAGATGCCCATGAGGGGATAGATCGTCTTGGCATCTTGCACGTTGCACACTTCGTTTGCCAGGGACCAGAACAGCACGCTGATGACTACGGATCCCCAGAGCTCAGCTATACAGAAGAAGAGGGAGAAGGTCCAGTGCTCCACCACCTTCAGCAGGCCATGCAGCCCAACTGGAACATGCCCTGCCAAGTTGCTGTACATGCCATGAGGGTGCAGCCAGGCTGAAGCTGGGTACAGCGCTGTGGCAAAAAAGATGTAGAAGAGGACCAGAGGCGTGACGGCAGCATAGAAGACTGTATTGGGTCGCAGGTGCTCTACCAGCTGACCATAGATCATGAAGAAGGCGAGGGATGCTGGGAGGACGCAGAAGGAGGCCAGCCAAGGCAGGGTCTCTGCGCCTGCAACTGTGACCATGATGGCGTCTTTCAGGTTCTGCAGGATGGTGAGGTTAAAGGAGGCGCAGAAGAAGATGAGGCCCAGGGGAAGCAGCTTCTGCCAGATGCTGATTGGTGGCTCTGGCAGCTCAACATCACCCAGGTGCTCTGCTGGCACCTGCACCAATGATTGTTTTTTTCAAATCCCCGCAGAAAGAGTTACATAATTGCATTCTTGCAAAGTTGACAATTTCAATCTTCAGCACTTTGCACTTTATTTTCCTCCCAGTCGGCATTTGTGTCACTTGACAGGCTGTGAATGCATGTTATAGATGAGATGCCATTGAGTGATCAGAGGCAAAGTGTACATGCATGCATGACAACCATGCACGCCTCTGTTTCACCAAGCATTTGTGCAACTTGTTACTCCAGCTTTTTCTTACACAGCATGCATTGCAGCACGCATGCATGCAGTCTAGCATCTATCTACACAGAATAGCAGCCACACGTGTTTCACCTCCCGTCTGAGAGCTTGCATGTTGTAATGGCATGTATGAAGGCTGTATGTGTAATGCAGCTTGATTTCATGAAACTGAAGTGACTCAATGCGTGCTTTTAACATGACAACAACAGCATGCTGCCCTATACCAGTGCAGCCAGAGGGCTTGCATACATGTCGGGATATTGATGACTGTCCAGTAAGGAGCAAATTAATCCTGCAGACATCTATGATCACAATGATTGAAATGATACTTGCAAGAAAGACCAGCACACCTTTGGAAAGTGCTCTGTTGACCACCAGTGCTTCCGCTTGCGTTTGCGCAAGTAGAAATTGTCAGTGCGAGATGTCACAGTCGCCAACTCCAGAGGCAGTGCCAACACCATGCGCGTCCAGGAAGTGTTCCTCTCATGTGCATGCTTGATGGGCTTCTCAGCTTCCTCATTGCTGCTGCCATTCTCTGGCTGGCTGTCACTAGTGCTGACTCCCTGGCCAGACCTACACCTGATACTTGCAAGCCTCTCTTCGGCAGGCTGTGCATATCTGCTGGTGTGTCTCAACATGCTGCGAGCCAGGCCGCATGCTGACTGTGTTGGCTTCTGCCGAGGGCCTGAATGCTTCCCTGTATAAACCATGCACAGCTGGGCACGGTGCTGGAAACAGACAAGCTGTAACATTAGCACATCAGGCTTGACAGAGCGAGTGGCGCGCACCTGAAGGGATAAACGTACACGACATTCTGTGTGTCATGATCAAGGGCTTCGCTTGCATATGAAAATGACTTTGAGAGCCCTGCCGCCCTGGTTGCCAAGACTGGCTCAAGGCCACCGACAGAACAGCACCGGAGCAGCTCGCGCTCAATCAGGGGAACGGCTGCTTCAAATGCGCAGGGCAATTAAGCTTGACCGGGAGGTGGCAGCGTCTGCATCTCTTGTTCGCGGACGCCGAGGACCATTTTGGCCTGACAACTCTTGCTTCGATCGATCAGCTGACCAGGAGAAACAGCCACGGTTCGAGAAAAGCCGCTTCAACAACGCATCTTCAAAGGGCGTCGCGCAGACTTCAGCATTGCGATTCGTTGCGCTTTCGCCCTAACTAACCTTGAACGAAAGTCTCAGGCAGAGTGGGCAAGCATAGCTCAGAGAGGAAGAAGATTGCCGTCTGCAGCTGTGCATCACCGTCCGCGAATGCTATGGCTAGCTGCAGTGTGTAATCCACAGCCACTTTGACAATGGTCAAGATGCATTGCATAGGCGCTTTTGGCATGCTCAAATTTGAGTTTAAACCACAAGGCTTAGGCAGGCAGGTACAACAGCGCATGTGGGGTGGGCAACCACAGCTGAGACACACAGAGCTGTGCCAACATTGAGAAAGCCCTGACTTGACCCCTCGTCACCCACTTAGCCTATGTAAGTGCATGTACATACCTGTCAGCGCCTCATTTACCATGTGTGAGCCGTAAGTTCCGACAGCTGCATGCATTAACGACCCATCTGCCACAGTCTGAGAACCTCTCGCATGCCACATAGTTCATGACATGCACTTGAGAATGTTGCAACTCAGCTGGAGTGTGCTGCTGACGAAATAATTTCAAAATTGCACCATACAGCTGGGTGCAGAAACCATCAACTGGTTTCTGAAAAGCAGGCAAGATGACCTGACTTGCCCACATTGCTTGCCACGAAATCTGATGGGCTATAAAAGTCTCATGAAGCTGGACAGTCATTAGCTATTAGTAAGTCAGATTGCATGATCCATAGCAGATTCACACTCTAATCCATCATGATGGCTACTGTGACTACATTAAATGGAATTTAGGTCAAAATGGAAAGAAAGCAGGCTTGCAAAACTGCACTTCAAGAGGAAGGTGTGCTTGCAAGACTCCTCCTACAAGCACACTAAACATACAAGCAAACAACTCATCACACAGATCTGAGCAGCAACATACGGCCAGACTGGAAAAGTCCCTCAATTTCAGAAGTCATTGCTCCAATTTGCTGGCTTCTTTTTCGCAAAGGTGCCCTTTTTCAATTTGCCAACCCCTGTGCCTCGGGGTGGTGAATTACTGCTGCTTTGTTTCTGTTGTGGACTCACGACTTGTGCATCGTCATCTCCCCAACCATTTTCCCAGCCATTCTCCTCATCCTCTCTGCTTACCCTGCATGTCCACCATCAGCAGCTTACCACACATCATCCATGCACAATAGCTGCCAAGCATCTGCCCTGTTCCCATAGTTGTGGGAAAGCAATGACAAACTCCCAGAACTGCACTCTTCAGCAAAGCCTGGTAACACTGTCGGGATCTGCCCTTTGCTTGATTGACATGATACCTTATAGTGTAAGACATAGACTGTACGGTGTAAAACCAAGACTGTGCAGTGCAAAACTCAGACTGTACAGTGTAAGACCAAGACTATCTGCCATTGCTTCATTGCAGTGGGCATCCACATCAGCAAAAATACTTACAGCAGGATGTTCCTTGGAATGTCAACCTTATTTTGACCAAAGCTCACATGACAATGTCTGAACAGCAGAGCATCCCAGCTGCACACAGCACAAGCATGCTGGTGTAGGTGGACCAGCCTCAAATCAGCATGTTAGCCTTTCAGTCAGCATTGAGACTTCCACTCAATCCTTTAACAGCTAAAAACGCCTTGCCATAGCTATATGTCATTGGCAAGACCAGTGCTCAGCGTGCTTGCCGGCAAATACAGCAGTGCCAAACAAGATAGCTTCACAGAGGAGACTGAGCCCCAGTTCTGCTACAACATGACACAAAGCAAGATGGATAAAGAAGCATTTGTGGCTCACCCAGTGTAGCCACCGTTGTTGCCGGCATAGCCAGCAGTGCCGACATTGCTGAAGGTGATGACATCATAGGGGTTGGGCACAAAGCCTCGCAGGAAGACAAAGGCCAGCACAGCACCCGTGCATGCAAACACTGACAGAGCCGTGATCACCACCCAGCTGCAGTGCACACACCAACATTGAAAGTGGCAACATGCTGGACTCAATATGCATTATTTTATTAATAATAATAATAATAATAATAAATTAAAACGTATACTTAGCCAGCAGGCATCAGGTACGTGCGACGCAAGCCAGTTCCCTTTAGACAGGCTTGTTCAGAGCATCACGGGTGTAGCGGTTTAACTTCAACCTGTGAATGTGCATTAAAGCTCTCAATCTGGCCATCATATGTGGTGATGACAAGCTCGACAAGCACTTCCCTCCGGGGAGTGAGAAGGCACAGCAGGCTCCGATCAGCACCTGAGTCATGTTAGTCAATGCAGAACATTGAAATCAGCCCAAAGATGATTCAAGAAGGCTTTGCCACGACTATCAAGAACTTTGGGTGCTGATTCAAGGACGTGGAACAAGAATGTAGCATTATGCTCACGTATCACTAGAAGCTGACAGCTGTAAGCATCAGCTGCTTTTGTGGCTGAAACAGCTGTCCTGACTACGAAACAGAAGCAGATGATGCAGTCATAGCAGTGCAAACCAATGTGAGACATGCTAATGGGAGGCGGGGTCAGGGGGTTGTGTGAATGACTTACTTGTTGATGACGCTGTCCAGGAGGGAGTGCAAGGTGGAGCTGGCATCTGAAGACTGCCTGCCACCGGCCTGAGGGCGTGCCACGTACTCATCATCACTGCTACCTGTCACCACACACATCACCACTGTATCAGCCCTCAATCATTTACAGGCAACCACCAATGAAGTGTAATTGACAGCGACTGGAATGAAATGCTGGTGGCGGTTTGTTTGTTCCCTACCAGTTGCATGGCCACTGGTATTTGCATAGTGAGTCCATGTGCCAGAAGTTGCCACTCTCAGCCACCGGTTGTGTTTGCAGAGAACAGCTGGTCCACAAATCTGTTGGATCCTTGAGACATGCACTTTTGCTGGCACTGCTTGTCATATTACTCAACACCATCATACAGGTTGGTGATCAACAGGCGTCCTGTGCTAGCTTGTTGTGAAGTCAAGCGCTTCTGAGGTACTTAGCAGATGATCAAACAATTTTCAATTTGTAGCAAAATGCAACCCTCCCTGACTCAGAACTGTCCAGGTTACCCTTAGACCCTGAGACAACATTCACTACCATTTGTCGCCGCAGCATGTCACTCTACACGCCTCACACTTGTGCAGACACGGCTTGATTGGGTCCAAAAACACATCCCCTGCCTTGCACAGCATTTGCATACATACACTACCAGTCTATTCAGCAGCAGAAGTGGTGTAAGACTTGCCCCACTTCTGCTGTAACACTGTAAGTACACTGTAAGTCTTGCAGCTGACCTGTGACAATAGGACCCGCCAAGCCACTGCCTGACTTATCCACATCTGCTCCGTTCATCTTGCTCAGTGCCTGACTGGCACTCAGAGAGCCTGCCAGCAATGGTGCCTCTTCATCTTCGTCAGCATCCAGACTCATCTTGGTCTTTCCTGCTGGTAGGCCACCCAGTGCATTGCTGCCTACGCAACAGAGACACAGCATATATACTGGGTCTGCTGTCCTTGATCAGGTGGAAACAAAGGATGCTTTGTGTGAGACAAGTCTTCGGATAGACGCACTGTGTTGTGAGCTAACAGGCACATTGCCAAAGCAGCTGTTTGAGATCATCTCCTCTAACTCCTGGCGTACTCCCTCAGATCTCAGGTTCTACCATCACGCATGACAATCCAAAGCAGCACAGTAACAAGGCAGTGCCTGTATTGCAGCTATCATGCAGCATTGTATAAGGTAGCACAGCTACAATCCAATGTAGCTACAACATCAAACATTGACCTAATTTTACATCACAAACTTCATGCCTGAGTGTTCGGTCAGCAGCTGAGCTGAGAGCTGAGAGGGCTGAGGCTTGGAATTGAACTGGCATGTGCAGGTGCATGCAAACACAACAGTGCTGCAGGGAGCAAACGGCATCAGAGTAGATGATGACATGACTAGAGCACAACAGCAAGAGAGAGAGAACCTTGTCTGATGACTTTTCAGGTGTGAAAAGAAAGGCATTAGGGCCACACCTGCATTGGCAGCTGAGGTGCGCTGCTGCACAGCATGGGGTTGCCCAGTGAAGCCTTGCTGAGCCCCCACCACAGAGCTGGGGTTAGTGGGATCTCGCCCCGCCATGAAGCTGCTGCTGTCCCCTTCATCTTCATCTCCAAACCCTGACCTGACCCTGGAGTTGCTGCCATCTGCCATATTGCCTCCAAACCCTGATGTGCTCTTTGACCCAGAACCAGAATCAACGCCAAAGCTCCTGCTGTCTGCCACACCATCTCCAAACCCTGATGTGGTCTTTGTTGTTGACCCAGCACCAGAACCACCGCTAAAACTTCTGCTATCTGCCAAGTCAACTCCAGACCTTGATGTGATCTTTGTGGTTGACCCAGTACCAAGGCCAAAGCTGCTACTGTCTGCCAAGTCATCACCCAAAGCTGTTCCCGACCTTGAGCCTGCCGCGACGCCCCCCTTGCTGCCTGCTGCAAAGCTTCTGCTGTCGGTGCCCAGTGTGTCTGAGGCCACAAGCCTGGGGTACTCGCTCTGCCCAAACCCACTTGTGCTGCTGCTGCTGCTGCTGTCGCTGCCAAATGCCCGTGAGTCATAATCCCCAATGTCTGCTTCACTTTCCCCATCCCCTAAGGGCTGCTGCCTGGTGTTCACGCTTTGACTGCTGCCAGCAGCACCAGTGTCAGAGCTTGAGCTAGCTCCCCCGGCGTTGGTGCCTCTGTTCTGGTTGGCTAGGGCACTCCAAGACTGCCCCGATGCTGCTCCTCTGTCAGCAAGGCCGCTGGCTGCGGATTTAGAGTCCATCAGGTCATGTGCGCCGCTGCCGGTGCTCGCTTTGAAGGCCATCTCGCGCTCGAGCTCCCGCTGCTGTGCGGGTGTGCGTGTACCTGAAGAGGCAGCGGACCCAGACCCAAAAGTGGTTTTGGCAAAGGGGTCAGATCCAGTGGAAGCACTTCTGCTTGAGGGCAGGGCACTGGGCTGGTCCCTGCTGCCAGCCCTGGCTGAGTTGGACTGTCCGGAGTGAGTGGCAGCAGTTTGGCCCAGAGGCTGCATGAGGGTCTGTTCCTCATCTTCTGCTGAAGCAGCACCCACATGCTGGCTGCCCAAACCTGAAGACATGACTGTGCTCTCAACTGGTCAGCCACAGGACATGCATGCCACAAACAAGGGCATTACGGCAGTTTGGTTGTCAGAGATCTAACTTGCTGTACAGCTTGCAGTTCCACCCCTCCTCTGACAGTGAATCGTTCATGCTAATCGCTTGTGCATTGGATGACTCTTGGTGAAGAACTAGGTAGTCATGCTTCACAGTCCTTTGTGAGCATGGCTGGCAATGCAAACCCACTCCAGCAGTTTTGATTGTAGCATGTTTGATTGTAGCATGTTTGATTGTAGCCTGTTTGGTTGTAGCGTGTATGACTGTAGCACATTTGGTTGTAGCATGTTTGATTGTAGCATGTCTTCATCAAGGGTGAGCATGGCTAGCAGCTTGACACAGGCCAGCGTTCTGACACAGCAATGTATCTGCAATATGTCTGCAGTGAAGCTGATACATGTCCGCTGGCATTGCAAAGACGGTACCTGGGGTATGGGCAGATGCGCTACTGGGACAACCCTCACTGCAATTGCATGATGCATACAGCAAGGATCTGAAACTGCAGAGATGGCAGCGAACAGTTCATGCCCATTTCTTTGAAAGCCTCAAGAGAGAAAGGGCTTGATCTGCTCTGTGCAGCAGCACAGCGAGTTGGCTGTTGCACAGTGCACATCAAGGTTTCAGTTCCTGATGCATTTTTGAAAGTGGGCACAGCGAATTGGCTGTTGGCCAACCCTCCTCCCCCCTGCACTGTGCTACAGTACAGCGTCAACAAAAATGAGGGGGCACCTGTTGCAGCTGCATTCCCTGCAGTCCCAAAAGCATTGGGCTGTGCATCTCTGGTCTGACCCGACTGATGGCTTGTGCCCGCCTGCTTGCTGCTACCACCAGTAGTGCCTGTATGGCCAGAGCTGCTACTGGCTGACTTGCCAGCAGGTGTTGTGCCAGAGGAGCCAGTGCGTGGCCAATCACTGCCCAGATCAAATTCATCCTGCATAAGTTCACACAGGTTCACACAGATAGTGGGTTGGCATGGGCCCAGATGTATGCCTGATATGGGTTGTATAGGGGTCCCCCCAAAGTCATGACCCCCAACATGTGTTACGTACGCTTCTTCAACTCAAGGAGAGGCCCAGGAGTCAGGTTCAACCTGCCAGCTGTCATGTCCACATTATGTGTCAAAGCTGCACTCTTTTGAGCCAATGCCTGGCGTGTCATGCTTGCAATGACTGTCATTGTGCTTACATCCTCACGAGCGTAAACATTGCGGCCTGCGGGAATGGGTTGGTGCAAGCTGATGGTCATAGTATGCAAGTATGGTCATGCATCTCTAAGCAGCAACAGTAACAGCAAAAAGATCACATCAATGATGTGCAATGACTGAGAGGCAAGAGGCAGTCCTGTGAACAAAACCAGCATCGCAACAGACATGCATCTGTGAAACGCTTGAACAACAATGATCAGCAGCTGGCATACAGGTTGGGTTTGCTGGTCGTGTGATTTGTATGTAGAGGCCATCAGGCAAGGTTGCATATGGACTGACTCAGCAGGTGAACACACACCTCAACAACTGCTCCTTGTCTACCAGGTGGTAGCCGGCTTTGCTGAGACCCTGTCTTGGCACTTGTGCCAGACTGCCTAATGGGAACCGATTGTGTGCCTGCAAGCCAATTCATTCTAACACCAAAATCAGATTTCAACAGCTCATTATCAGCTAGGCTTTGGGTTTTCGAGGAGCTTTTAGGGGTGGCTTTCCTAAAAGGCAGATCAACCCATCTTCTGCACAGTGAATGACATCATGGATGTGGCTAGAAGCTGCTGCGACACGTGACGACAAAGCATGCACTGTGCCTGCATGAGCAAGCGCCATATTGATCACATAAGTCACCACAGAGCTTTCAACACGCCTGGTTGCTCTGCTAATTGCAATCAGGATAGGCCAGAGTTTGACGATTGGATCTAAATCTAGCCTGAGCCTAAATTGTGATCTGACACTGTTTGTGGAGCAGTAAATTGTGCTGATCACCATCAGCAACATGCCAAGGAGCTGTGTTCACCAAACTGTTGCGTGTGCATTACTCTGTGCCCAGAGTCACTTCAGCATTGCCTCGCAAGCCAACTGAACCCAACTGTCTCTGTGCATGCACGTATCATGCAACATGGCAGGTACTTTGAAAAATGATGCTCAGCCAACCGCTTGCTGAGGTCACAGACATGACACCTGAACAACTGGGACAGTCCAGGCAGAGTTGGTCTGACCTGTTACAGTGCCAGAGCCTTGCAGTCCACCTAAGCTGTCATCTTCCATAAGAGCATCGTCATCATAGCCAGAAGTAGCCAGCGACTGCTGAGCCTTGCTGTTGGCCAGCTGAGCTGCTTTTGAAGAGCCTTTGCCTGCTTGGCCAGCAGCAATCTCATCAGCATAGTCATCATCGAAGTCTGAGCCTGCCTGACCGCTCATTGCTGCTTGTAAACCTGCAGTGAGACATGCACTACTGTGTGCAGCTTTTCCCACCTGCTGCAAGCTCAAGACCTGACCACGCAGCACCGTCTTCAAGACAGGGCAAGCTGACAGTCATGCTGCAGGCAAAGTCAAGCAGAACAGCAGTTCTGTAGCACTGTGTGCTTGGAGGATGTGTCTAACAAACACATGATGATCATGTGATGATCAGGTCAGAACTCACCTGGCCTGCTGCTGGTGCTGCCTTGACTTGCTCTTTCAGATGCATCCAAGTACTCATCATTGTCAACAGCGCCCACACGACCACTGCTGGCTGACTGTCCTGCATTGGTCCCAGACACTGGCCGAGCCTGCTGACTGGCATTAGTAGGTCTGACTGCTTTGGAGGCAGAGACTGGTTTTGCCTGCCGCTGGAGGTACTCTTCTTCCTGTGCTTCTTCTTGCTGCTGCCTCAGCCGCTGCGCAGCCATTGCACTAGATGCAGCGCCGTTCTTGGATTGAGCTCCTGCTGAGTTACTTCTGGTCTGTGATAAATCCTCAAACTGATCATCATCTTCATCAGCAACCATGCTGTTCATTCCAGCAGCTCTTGCAGAGGCCGATGCACTGCTCTTTGGGTTTGCCATTGCAGCAGCCACAACAGCAGCTGTCGAACTGTTACTCGCCCTCACGCCACCGCCCAGAATCGACTCACCACTCACCGAGCCTGCTGCTGCTGAGTCTCTACCAGGTTTTGCTGCTGACACAGCACCCGAGCTACTTCTGCTGCTGCTTGTGTTAGTGGCACCAGTCCGAGGAGTCACAGCACTGCTTTGGAGTCCCTCTTCATAGTCCAACCCCTGCTGATCAGCCGTCCTTGGCAGCTGTTGCTGCCTGTTGGCTGGATGACCAGCAGCCTTGCCAACAGTCTGTGCAGACAGCGCAGTGCCAGACTCTGTGCCCAGCTCTGCTGCAGCAGCACGGTGGGATGTTGCTGCGTCTGTAGCGTTAGCCAGGGCTGAGGCTGCGGTCCCTTGGGCAGAAGGTCTGGCAGGACGCTGAGCTGCCGGGCGTGACTTCCCAGAGCTATGAGCTGGTCGACTTCCTGCAGCAGTGCTGCTGCTGCTGCTTTGTTGTCCAAGTGCTCCAGTTGTTGAGGCAGCATCCATGAGGCCTACATGGGAAAAGAAAATGTTAAGCTTTTCAGCGATCATAACGGGAGCCTCCAAAGGCAGCAGCCCGGAGCAGGCCTGCATGGGAGGTGACCACCTAAGAGGTGTAACAGACCACAGCTTGTGACAGCCAGCAGCACAGCAGAAGTGATGATCAGGGAACCTGATCGCACAGTAGGCGCAATCTGCAGCACTGCTGGCTATGCATGTGTTGCGCCACAGCTGAGTGTCCTGCGTAGCAGTCAACGTGGACACCAACCGAGTCTGTCATGACTGGACGCTGCACTGTACCTGGGAGGACCAGACATCCGGGACACTGACATAGTGACATGCGAAAGTGACCAATGAAGATGATCACTAATCATCATGCCAGTGACATATGAAGCCAGTGACATATGAAGGAGATCACCAATCATATACATATCATATCATCTCATAACATATTCTATCATCTGACTGGTATGCTTTGCTGACCTGCATTGCCAAAAGCCAGGTCAGCCTCTTCTTCAGGTTCCAGCTGCTCCAGGTCTGTGAGGGGCTCCTGAATCTGGCCTGCTTTGGCGCCACTCCTGGCTGTTTGGTTGGTAGACGAGGCAGATGCTGTTGTGGTGTACTCATCATCTGCATGAGTGCAGTGGCTGCTGTTGGGACTTTGACCACTTGCACTGTGATTGAGCATGCTTTGAAGCACCATGGGTGGTGGTGAGACAGCATTTGTTTGTGCTGGTTAGAAACTCTGGGAGTGGATGCCAGCATACATGTACCATACAGGGTTTCATGCTGAGCAAATCATGATGATTTCTCATGTGCGCATATAGCATCTGTGCTATACCTTTGTGACACAGAGCAGGCAATTGAGCAGGCATGTTGATAATGAAGCAAGCAGGCTTTGGCTGATAATAAAGCAAGCAGGCTTTGGCAGATGATGAAGCAAGCAGGTTTTGGCTGATGATGAAGCAAGCAGGTTTTGGCTGATGATGAAGCATGCCTGCATCTTCTTCTGCGCTGCTGGAGTTCAGCCAAGACCGGACACCACTCAGCACACCCCCAACCTTCTGCAAGCTGCTGTGTATCACGCCATCCGCAACGCTTGAGTTCAACACAGTCGAGTTCAGCATGTCTGCTGGAAGCAGGGAGTCAGTCTCAGCCCCTCCTGCTGCAGTGCCTGTGCTGTTCAAGGCAGAAGCGTTGACTGGTGTGGTGAGCGCAGTGGTTGCATTGGTGAGCAGGCTGGAGGTGGCTGTGACAGCACCAGCCACTGCAGAAGAGTTTGCTGTGCTGCTGATTGCACTGGTGGCGTTGCTCAGCAGGCCAGATGCAGCTGATGTTGCCCCTGTCACTGTAGAAGAGTTTGCTGTGTTGCTGACAGCATCTGTGACGTTGCTGAGCAGACCAGAAGCTGCTGAAGAAGCTGCTGTTACTGCACCAGCAGCTGAGGAAGCAGCCCCAGAGAGGAAGTCACGAGTTGCATTGACAGCTGAGCTGTTTGCCTTGATGGAAGCGGTGTCCTGCATGCACCATGCACCTGAGTTGTAGGCCCCAAATCATGTTCACAGGAAGTGCCGCAGGGCTCATGTTTTTGTCATCATGAGCCATGCTTGCTCACACCCAATGTGGGTGTTTGGATGCAACACAAGAATACATGAGCAAGAGGATGCCCAAGTAATGAGTTGCATGACCACCATACCTCGTCAAGCAGACTCTCCGATGAATCAGCAGCTTCAGACAGCTTCTGCTTAGCAGCACCTGCAGCTGTGCCTGCAAGACTGCTCAGGTCATTACTGCTGCTCGTGCTGCTGCTGCTGGCATTGACGCTACTTGCAGTGTCTGGTTCACTAATTGCTGCGCTCAAGGAGCCATTCACGCTCTCAACAGAAGGCAAGAGTGACTCCAGGACAGGAGTCACTGTTGTGGGGTCGTTGCTGTCTGAGCTGCTTGCCCGAGTTTTGTTTGCAATCACATCTGACACACTCTCCGTCCCTTTGGTTGCAGCCACTGCCTCTGCGAAGGTCAGGTCTGCTGTGCTGTCGCTGCTGTCGGTGTTGCCACTCATATCTGATAGATCCTTGCCGCTTGCTGCTTGAGCCAGCGCCTCGTCGAAGGTAAGATCATCATCATCTTGCGACTTGTCATTCTGACTGTCAGAGCCTGAGCTGGCATGCTGGGAGCTGAAAGTCTCCTGGTCAGTGCTTTGCTGGGCGCTCGAAGGGGTCTCTTCGTCCTGTCCATGCTCTATGGACTGTATCAAGAACGGGTTTTCGTTTTCGACCTCTGCCAGACTCACTCTGTCAAGGTCATCATTGCCTGACTCAGCCTCAGGTATGTCTGCGTCTTCAGAAAGGCCCATTTCAAGCTCTGCTATTTGGCCTTCTGTACAGCACAAGACAAGTCATCTGCAATTGTATCTACTAACTTCATAAGCATCTGCAGTGTAGACCACAAACTACTTGTTTGTGCTCACCAGACTCTCCAGATGGATCCATGTCAAACTGGTCAGCAGAGGTTGTTGCTTCTGACACAGCCTCTGAAGCAAAGTCTGTTTTGTCTGACTGAGACGACACTTCAGTAAGGCCCTCTGGCTGCTCCCACAACTCGTCATCTGATGACGCCACATTCATCTCTGCATCTTGCAGTAACCTTCGGGCCGTGAAGCCTGCACGTGAGCAAAACGCAAGTGATCTGGGACGACAGTTGAATTTGACCCGCTTGCAGGTATGACGCTGAAGTTGGGTGCACACACCTGCCGATACAACTGTCCTGTTCAGCACCGCTTGCGTACTGGATTCCGATATAGCGTACGAAGCTTGCAGGCACAAAGCAATGACGAAAAGACAAAGTGCTGCAGGCGTGTGGCGGACACTGAGGCGCGACATGTCAACAGCCACCACGGAGATCACTGTTCAAGACCCAGTCGCTCAAGCCGAGCCCTTGCTCGATGACATCATGTTCGGGGACTGGACGCAGCGCAAGCTTAGACCACAACGGGTCTTAAGCTGTGTCGATAGGTCATGACAGGGTTTGCATCAAATTCGGAGAATTTGCCTGCTATTTATGGCTCTGATTTAAATTTGACGTTTCGGGATTGAGAAGAGCCATCAATGTACTTATGCATACACCCATGGAAACAACCGGCAATATCCTTTCTAGCTCAAAGTACATTAGCTGTATGCGTTGCAAAATTTGGGGCAGATGAATGCTCTAATGTACAGTCTAGATCAGGGCCTGGCTCTAACGACAAATGTCACTACTTTGCACCTGCACATGTAGCTTGTACTACTTTGACCACTGACACCTAGATGCTATCAACATACAACGTAAAGCTACCGTAGCCAACGTGCCATTGGTCACCCTGCAAGAGCTCGATGACGATACTTTGGCAAGATACTTTGGCTGCTATGCCTCTTCTATTCTAGTCTAGACCCGTGGGCGATTGTCGATGTACTATTGGCATGTGTTGCTCTGGATTGTGTTTACTTTGCTGCCATTTGTTTGCTCCATCCTAAGTGAAGGAACAGTCCATGCTGTGCTACTGAAGCACAAATCAGTCGCAGAAGTACCTATCACCAAATTCTCCTACACCTGCAAAGCATCAGTCAAATTCATCCACCACGCTGTCTGTTTTGGAGGAAATCTATACTGTGTTCTGTTAGTGACAGGCATGCTGATGTAAACAAAAATGTGCAACAGGAATCACCAAGTCTAGAATTCTTTTATAGTTCTCTGTGATTCATGCCCTGTTGAGGATGCAGAGACTCAGCAGCTTGTCTCAGTTTGTTGTCTCTGACCAGTTCAGCAGGTTGTGTGCACGATAAAGGTGACACACAAATCTTCCACACAGTGTTAACGCTTGAAGATTGGTGTATGCACTGCAGTGCCTGTATACCTGGAATTACTTGAAAGTCTGCGCCAATGCCTTCATCAATCTCAGAAGTGATGACTTTGACGCGTGGAAAGGCTGCGCAGATCCTGTGAATGCCCTCAGGAGCTGCAATCAAGCTCAAGAACAGAATCTTGCCTTCCTCAACACCCTTGGACAGCAACACCTGCAAGGTGAACATTGTGTTGCTGCAGAGCACAGCTGGTACAGCAGGTTGCATGTGTGAGTTTTTGTGTTTGGTGAGCAATGATTGGCTGCAGAACCAGCAACAAGCTGTATTGAGTGAGGAATGCTTGGCTGCAGAACCAGCAACGAGCTGTATTAGTAGGTGAGGAGTGCTGCAGGTGCAGAATCAGCCACAAGCTGTAGCTGTAGGTGAGGACTGGTGCAGATGCCACAGGCATGGGCTGCTCAAAACAGGTGCACATGCCAACGATCAAAGCTGCATGGTGGTAGCAGCAGACACAGCAGCGCTGAGAAAATCTGCACTACGTCAGCAGCCTTTGGCCTGCTTGACTTGCATGTCAACTGCAGGAGCGTTTGTGACACTTGCATATGGCGTATCAGTATCAATTTTCGTTTGAGCAAAACATGACAGAAACGCCACTCCCTCAGCAGTCCTTGCGTGCTTGCTGTGTGTACCAGCAGTCAGTTGACATCAGTTGCCCAAGCAGCACATTCGAGAAGGGGCAGATTCTGGGATTGCCTTAAGGATTGAAAATAACATGACATAGTATGACAAAAGTCAAATGTACAGTTAATGATACAATGCCGCCGCGGTTCATTGCCAACATCACCATTGGCAGCAATTGGGAGCAGATTCAGGGAACAGCACACCAGCAATTGGGAGCAAGTTCAGTGCACAGTACACTGGCAATCCTTAGTAATGAGCAGGGGCCAATCTCCGCAGACAAAGATTGCACAACAGCAGCCAGAATCTGCACAGCAGCAGGCTTACCTGTATAGCACGAGCTGCAGAGTTGCCAGTAGCCAAGATGGGGTCCATCAGCAGCACATGGCGCTTTGCAATGTCCCCTGGCAGCTTCTCATATATCAGCTCCTGCTCCACTACTGTGTCACCCACCTTGCATGTGCCTCTACACTTGCCGGGCGTGTGCCCATTTGCCAGCTGGTGCTTAGGAGTTGGCTGATGCCTGCATGTTACACAGTTGTCTCAGCACTGATGGCCCACATGCAACCCAAGGTACTGATGCAGGTATAATGCGGGGATGCTTGAGTAGGAGCATCTATTTACACGATGGATTTTAGCTTTTGCCTGAAGATGTGACCTGAGAAATGCCAACATAGGTCCAGCTGTAAATTCCCATTCAGGCAAAGGGGGATGCTCTCATTGAGCAAGAGGAGGTGAGAGATGCTGGTTAAAGTTGTCAGCTGTACCTGTGCACCAGGATCTTGCCAATCTTGATGCCTTTGCAGCAGGCACGCAAGGCATTCTCCATGGACTCGCCACTGCGGATGATGCTCACTCCACACAGCTTCTTGGCAAAGTCAACACCCACATACTGTGACCCTGTCGGTGTAATGACTGTGTGCTCTGCAAATGGGAGATGGCCCAAACCAGCCTCCACAACCTGCCAAGGCAGCAACACTCATCAAACGCTAGGTTGCAATGGCTCCGTACACTAACACATAGCTTATGTATGGTAATCTGCATGACATGTGGTGCTGCACCTGAGCATGCTCATTGCATTTGCAGCAGCTGCAAGTGGTCTTGACGCAATATGATGCTGTGTCACAAGTGACAATGCTGGAAATCCAGGTCTGCTCAATCACCACCCAGTGACTTACCAGCCGCAGCAGTCTGTCTGCATAGAAGACAAAGTCGGTTTTGTTGGTCTTAACATCCCTGATGATTGTGTGCATGCCTCTGGTCTGGTAGTTGCTTGGCACCACCTCTAGGTTGTGGTAGATGCGCCGCAAGTCTGGCTGCTGCAGCTTCATGCGTATATGCTGGGTGATCAGATCAATGGCAACCACATTCTCCTCCCTGAGAGGAATCATGACTGCTAAGCTTGTTGTTGAATCCTTGGGATGGGGCTACATGGGGAAACGGTTGGAACCATACCTTGCCCAGGGAATGATGACATCGGCATGCTTTCTGCTGGGAGCAACATACTGATCAAACATAGGCTTCACAAATTGTGTGTACTGCTCAATGACGCCAGCAACATCCCTGCCTCGGACTGCAACATCTCTTTGTATCCTGCACCCATAAAATGGCTTAGTTGATGTCTGGCCCCTCAAATAAACCAACATGCCTACTGGACTGGGCTCATCATGAGCATGCAGCTGGGTTAACCAACCTGCGTGCAAGTCGCACATCATCATCTGTGTCAACATAGATTTTCATGTTCAGCATCTGGCGCACTTCCTCCATGTGCAAGACCATGATACCTTCAATGATGACAACGTCAGCAGGTTCAACGCGCCGGGTCTCTGAACTGCGCTGATGTGTGATGAAGTCATATATGGGTACATCAACCTGCTGCATGTGTTGCAGGCTCCGCAAACATTTCACAATGGCTGTGCTGTCAAATGCGCTGGGATGGTCAAAATTGTAAGCTGCGTGAACCAAAAGAAAGCTCAGCCATGTGCAGAGATGTGGTGCTGTCTGTCTTACATTCAGCCAGGATTGCACAACGCCTTGTTTGGCAGACACCTGAGAACTGACTGTTTAGCAGGCTGATCAGCAATACTCACAGTGGGCGTTATCATGTTCCTCCTCAGTCAGTCCTCGATAGAACGAGTCTTGCGATAGCATCACAACACATTGATCGTGTAGACGCTGCATTATATAGTCACACACGGTGGTCTTGCCACTGGCAGTACCACCGGCTACCCCTATGAAAAACGGCATTGCGCGGCCAAAGCTCGCCCTCGACCTGCTGGGGGAGACTGGTGTGCCAAGGGTCAAAGCAGCCATAGAAGCACCGTTTGAAGCCTCGGTCCTGATTTTCAGGCCCATTCCCTTCTTCGCGTCGGCTGCTGAGCTGCTGCTGCTGACCATTCAGCAGCTTGGTGTGCTGGCAGAGCACCACGACCAAGCTGCAGCAAGCTGCTATTGCATGCAGATGAGATGTACAAGCCTAAAATCGAGAACGGGGTCCACACGCGGGCGTCGACAGCGACCAAAGCGCTTTACGATAGCGACAGTAATCAGATCGGCGGGAAACGCCGTTGACGTTTCGCAAGCGATAATGGCTTTGAATTGCCCACACGCTGCGCACTACCCCGATGTAGCTGCACAGGATGTCTAAACAGGACGCAAACTGTGCCGATAGACTGCAATAAACATACACTGCATCCCCCAGCTGGCAGGCCCTAAGGGATACTGGATACAGGGCCGCTGGGGATTGCTGACCTCCCCTCCAGAGCCCCGGCAGCTTCTTGCACAGCTGTTCCAGTGATCTGGGAGGCAACGTCAACAGCGTCCCGCCAGTACTCCCATTGAACTGCAACAACGCCAATAGTGTTGAGCACGAGGCCAGCTGCACAACTATGTCGACTGTTGTCAACGTCATGAGAGAAAGGCGAACTTACACTTGCAGTCATGATTTGCTACTCTCATGCAGCATTCTGCTTTCCAGACCAGCTTGGCCCCTTGTACTATTCTAAAACCAGTAGCAGGCTTCATTCCTGGGCAAACACCTAGTTGCCCCACGTTGCACATCGCCAGGTGTCACCAGATGTTGCCACACATGGCTGAAGCACAAATTCACAGTCATCACCACAAGGAAAGCCAGAGTACCAGAAAAAAGCAACTTCGAATGTGACTTCAGTTGTGGCTCACAGTTGATGCTTCTGGCGTGTCTTTACGCTATAAGCTTCGTGCCAGCACGGGCTCTATCGTGTGCGCTGCTGTGAGCCTGCATGATTGAGCACTATTGATTGATATAACCCAGCATACTCACAATTTCCAAAATTCACCAGCTAAGCTCCTGAGTGAAATGTCTGCATTGTTATGAGCGTCAATCACAGAAGTACCTATCTCCAAACTCACCAACACCTGCATTCAAGGCCACATTGGTCAGTACATGTACGCCGTGGACCATTGCATTGTCTATGAACTGCTGCTTTTGAGAGGCGCTTAAGCATTGCCAGAAGCATTGCCAGAAGCATTGCCAGAAGCATTGCCAAAAGCGTCGACAGATTTTGCCTGTGCAAGCTGTGTGTTTACCTGGGATGACCTGAAAGTCAGGTGCTATGCCTTCGTCAATCTCAGTTGTGACAACCTTCACACGAGGATACTGCCCGCAGATCTTGTGCACACCTTCTGGAGCTGCAATCAAACTCAAAAACAGTATCTTGCCTTCATCTACGCCCTTATCCAGCAGCACCTGCATGTTGCAGATACCTCAACAATGCCACAACAATGAACATAACAGACTTGACCAAAATTGCTTTGATGTTGCAGACGCATCCCAACAATGTTTCCTTCTACAGGACAGCAAGCATGACTGATGCAGTGCACTCAGCTGACAAAGCGTATGGCTGTTCTGCTGCTGTACAAGCCAACTTGCCTGAATGGCCCTTGCAGCAGAGTTGCCGGTTGCCAAGATTGGGTCCATCAGCAGCACATGGCGACTGGCAATGTCCTTGGGCAGCTTCTCATAGATGAGCTCCTGCTCAACCAGCTGATCACGAACCCTGCATGACACTGCGGTCATGCCGTTTGACTTGGCTGTTTGGGGCTGTTCCTCGCAGCGACGTACTTCTCTGTAGTGCCACAGCAAATCTGAATGACCGCTGGGTGTGTGCGATCGTGTCAAGGCATGCCTGATCAGCTCACTGATGACAGCATTCTGGCAAACACAGAAGCATGCTATTTAAGCATGATGCCACTACTGCAAGACTGCAATGGTCACCACAGTCCTTGCATCACAAGTACAGCAAGCCGGCTTAAGATTGTACGGCCTTTTTGGCTGGCCAGCTGTACCTGTGCACCAGGATCTTGCCAATCTTGATGCCTTTGCAGCAGGCACGCAAGGCATTCTCCATGGACTCGCCGCTGCGGATGATGCTCACTCCACACAGGCTTTTGGCAAAGTCCACACCACAGTACTGAGAGCCTGTGGGTGTTGTGACTGTCAGCTCTGTAAATGGCAGAAATCCAAGACCAGCTTCTACAACCTGCACAGCACATGCAGCAGTCAGTGCGAGTTATACTCAGCATGCAGAGTCCAGAATGAGGCTTACCCGAGCTGTACTTGAGCCTTCCAATGACACAATAAGTGTGTAACATTTGAAAATGCATGCTTCGATTGGGACAGTGCGCCTTGCAAAGAATTGCGTATGACCCAGATGATGGGCCTGTCAACAGACGGTATGTAAGCATGTATTATGTGCTTTACGGAGAGCACATGCTTGTTGCCTGTCAGGCATTCTGCTCCTCATGGGTCCCCAGCTTGCTTCAACTTGCTTCAACTTGCTGCCAGCAACAACAGCACGCATGCATCTGGTTCTAGACATCTGTTGCTTGCATCTGTACAGTCTTACCAGTCTCAGAAGTCTGTCAGCTATGAAGACAAAGTCTGTCTTGTTAGTTTTCTGATCCCTCAGTATTGTGTGCATGCCCCGTATTTGGTAGTTGGACGGAATCAGCTCTAAGCTATGATAAATGCGCCGCAAGTCTGGCTGCTGCAGCTTCATGCGTATATGCTGAGTGATCAGATCAATGGCAACCACATTCTCCTCCCTGCACAGAATAGGGCACATTGCAGCAGTCCTGAATTTGCACATTCAGCCCAGCAACATACCACACAGCATCTGCTGCAAGGTCAAAAAAAAGGACCCAGTACATTCAGCAACAAGTGTGATGCTGATCATCATCCCTAGTACATATACCAGACCAAGTGGTGCTGATTGCTGGGTGTGTGTCGGTGCACACAAAGCTGAATTGGAGGGTGAAGCAAGGGTGGTACCTTGCCCAAGGAATGATGACATCAGCATGCTTTCTGCTGGGGGCCACATACTGATCAAAAGCTGGCTTGACCTGCTGTGTGTACTGCTCAATTACGCTTGCCACATCTCGCCCTCTGATGGCAACATCACGCTGAATGCTGCAAGCCACAGCAGACACTAAATCTAGGGGGTGACCCAACTACACCCACTAGGATGATCTGGGCCCTGATGC
>JAABUP010002878.1_pt1 | contig 31897 bp, 24 predicted proteins | sample 5559201 | NCBI WGS metagenome assembly JAABUP01 (sample SAMN10711887, study PRJNA513373) | rock metagenome | isolation source: Antarctica rocks | place: Antarctica
CCGACGACCTGCCGTCCCTCGTAACATGCGTCCACAGGGGCCTCCCTCGACTTGATGGGCGTAGCACCCCGAGGATCTCCCCGGAGCCACGAGGAGCGGGAGGCCCCGCTCCTTCATCGCATCAGGGTTGCCCCGGGCCCGCCCCTCCTGGGACAACTGAACCGGCGACCTCGCGAGCTGCGAGGCCCGTGTCGGGTCGCCACCGAACCCCGGCGTTCGCGTCACCCGCGTCCCGCCTCATCGCACAGCGTTCGCGTCACCCGCGTCCAGCCGAGCGAGGGTTCATCGTCGTAAAGGCCTGTGGGAGAAATCGGCCGCGGGACGCTTGCGATAGGGGTGGGGAAACACCACTGGTTGTCGGGGCGACACGCTCGTGCGGCGTCGCTTCGGGGGCACCCCAACCCTGCAGCCGCTCGAGCACAGCGGCCCGGAAAGCGCAGCCGTCGACCCCCGATTCGGGTGGGTCCGGTGCGGGACCCCGGCCCCTGGCCGGCGCGGACCCTTTCGGGCGACGACCGATGCCCTCGAGCAGCACCGCCGCACGCGCTGAGGCGGTGCCCGTCTGCGCGGATTCCGCGCGTCCCGATCAACCCTGTCTCGATCAACCCCCGTGTGGATCGTTCTCGACCCGAGGACGCAGAGAGGAGCTGGGCGTGATGCACCCCGCAGGGCCGCACACCTCGAGCCCGGCACCCCGCCGGGTGCCGCGTCCCGTCGTGCGGAACCGGGTCACCTCCCGGCGGCCGTGGTCCGGCGGTGCCGTGAGCACGAGGGGACCCGCGTCGTGACCGGGTGGGATCACGACGACGACCACACCGATCGCCGCCGCCCGGTCGGCGGCGGCAGGCCCGGGTCCGCCCGACCGGGCGGGTACGGCCCCGATCCCGCCGCCGGAGTCGGCGGTAGGGACGACCATGCGCCGGACGAAGGCGGCGACGTGCCGGCCTGGACCCCCGCCGACAAGGCCGGATGGGGCCGCTCCGCCCGCCCTCGGCCTGGTCGGCGTCGCGGGCCGAGCATGCGCACCGTCGCCACCGTGATCGCGGTGAGTGCCGTGGCGGTAGGCGCTACCGCGGTGGTGGGCATCACGTCGCTGTCCAACACCGTCACCGAGCGCTCCGGGCCCCCCACGCCGCCGATGACCTACTCCGCGACCACCGACACCGCGACCGCGGATGCGACCAGCGGCCGCGAAACCGCGGCCTCGCCGCCGGCGAGCACCAGCACGGCTGCTCCCCTCGCCGGTGCCGCAGGTGCAGGTGCAGGTGCGGTTCCGCCGTCGGACATCACCGCGACCAACACCTCAACCCCGGACGCAGGCGCGGCGGCGGCTGGGGGCGCGGGCGACGGCGCCTCGAGCTCCTCGACGCCCACTCCCATCGCCGCCCCGCCCATCATTCCCGCCCCTGAGAGCAGCACCAGCAGTGGTGGTGGTGGCGGCGGCGGCCCCGCTGCCTCCGCAACGACGACGACCCCCTCGACGTCGTCGCCGGCCCCTCACAGAAGCAGCGCACCGTCGACCACGGCCGCGTCGCCGTCCACAGCCCACAAGACGACCAACCGGGCCACCACCGGGGCGTCCACGACCAGGAACCCGACGAGCACCTCGAGCGGTGGCTCCCCCGCCGCCGCTCCGAAGCCCCCCGGTACCTCGGGCTCGAGCGGGTCTAGCTCTGAGAGCACCTCCCCCTCCCCCACCGGCGCCCCATCCGCGAGCACCGGCACCACCGGCACCAACAGGTCAGGGACCGGCGGCGGCCGACCCGGCCTGGGGCCGGTGAGCACCAGGGGCACGCCCGGCACGCCCGGGGCCACTGGAGTGGGAGCCGGCGGTGCGGGGACGGGTTCGACGTCGAACGGCCCGGGTGCCGAAACGTCTGGAACCCCCACGAGGGCCTCCCGCGCAGCGGGCGGGACGGAGTTCTCGACCGGTGGGGACGCGCCGCCGCCCGCCGCCCCGGCCACGACCACCACCGACGGCGCCGCTGCGTCGGCCACCGAACCCTCGGCGACGGTGACGGCGACCTCTGGGCCCACGCGCTCGCCGGTGCCCTCGAGGAGCACGCCACTCGCCGCCCCCGACGGCACGACGGTCTCCACGACCGTCGCGCCGAGGCAGGTCTCGACCGCCGGCTCGACGTCGATCGCCGAATCCACGTCGGCCGCCGGTGTCCCGACCTCCCCGGCGTCGGGCACCGCCCCCACGGCGGGTGCGACGCCGAGCCCCGCGACCACCACCGGGCCGCCGACGTCTGCTGCTGGCCCGGCTACGGCCGGCACCCCGGGCGGGCAGGTGTGCGACAAGTACGGGTCCACCACCATCGCTGGCGGCGCCTTGATGGTGCAGAACAACGAGTGGGGCGCCTCGGACGGTCAGTGCGTCACCGCGACCGGCGACGGGTTCACCGTCGACAAGGGCGATCACCACAGCAGCGGCACCCCGGCGGCCTATCCCTCGATCATGTCCGGCTGCTGGATGGGCACCTGCACCACGGGCACGACCCTGCCCAAGCAGATCAGCCAGCTCGCCCCGATCTCCTCCAGCATCGCCGCGACCGTCCCCGCCGCGGCGAAGACCAACCTCGCCTACGACATCTGGGCCGACTCGACGCCGAAGAAGAACGGCGGCAACGACGCGATGGAGCTGATGATCTGGCTCAAGCAGAACGGCGGGATCGCCCCGGTCGGCACCAAGAGCGCCACCGCCAGCATCGGCGGCGCCACCTGGGACGTGTGGAAGGGCACCAACGGCGGCGTCAACGTCATCTCCTACGTCCGCCAGGGCTACGTCGACCAGGCCGCCGGCCTGCCCATCACCGACTTCGTCAAGAACGCGGTCGCGCAGGGAGCGGTGAAAGACACCGACTACCTGACCAACATCCAGGCCGGGTTCGAGCCCTGGGTCGGTGGGCCCGGGCTCAAACTCAACTCCTTCTCCGTCAACTACGACGGACCCAGCGCCCCCGCGGCCGCCGGCACGCTTGCCCCCACGGCCGGCAGCCCCACCGCCACCAGCACTCCCCCCACCACCACGCCGAGCACCACCGACACGCCGAGCACCACCACCGCCGCTGCCTCGCCGTCGAGCACGGCCCCGACCACCACAGCACCGAGCACGGTGACCTCGACGGCCACCACCGCATCGGCCTCGAGCACCACCGCGGGGCTGACGACCACCGGCTCGAGCTCGGGCACGCCCGCATCGAGCTCGGGCACGCCGCCCACGACGGTCACGTCGGGCGGAGCGGGGTCAACGACCCCTGCGTCGACGAGCTCGCCGTCGACCACCCCGCAGGGCTGGCCGTTGCCGGCCGCACCGGAATCGACCGCGACGTCCTCGCCGTCCGCGGCCCCCGCCCCGACCCAGGCCACCATCGCCCAGCCGGCGACCCCCACCACCGGCGGCGGCGACACCGGCGCCGGCGGCGGGTCCTCGTCGACAGCGACGCCCACCTCATCGACGTCCACCCCGTCGACGTCTGCGCCGAGCACCAGCTCCTCACCCGGCACCCCGCCGACAGCGACGCCCGGCTCGGACGCGGGGACCAACACCACGACGACGGCACCGGGTGCGACGACACCCACCTCGCCGGGCTCGACCTCTCCCGCGTCCACCACGCCGGCGTCCACGACGCCGGCGCCCGCCTCGTCGGGGTCGGCTTCGACCACCCGGCCCACCGGCGCCACGACAGCACCGCCGGCGTCGGGTGGCAGCGCTGGGGCGCAGGGCGGCCAGCGGGGTAAGGCCACCGGCGCGGTGTGGTCGATGACGGGGGGTCTGGCCGGGTGGAAGTCGACGCCGTGGAACAACCAGGGCGCCACCAACCCGGCGGCCGCGCCGTCGCCGAATGTGCCCGGGCGGCAGGCGGTGAAGTTCGACAACCCGCCCGGCGGTAAGCGCACCGAAGCCGAGCCCGACACCCCGAACATCACCGCTGGCGATACCTACGTCGGCTACTCGGCGGTTCTGGACCAGGGATTCCCGGTGGACGCCAGCTCCTGGCTGGTGATCATGCAGTTCAAGCAGCAGTCCAGCGCCGGTTCCCCACCGTTCTCGGTGGAGATCGGGAAGGGCAACGTGCGGCTGGCGTTCAACGGAACCAACGAGAAGGACTTCTGCCCGGTGCAGCCGGGTCAGCCGTTCTCCTTCGTGCTGCACGCGAAGTTCCCCAGCGGGCCGATCGACGCGTGGTGCAATGGGAAACAGACGCTCACCAAATTCGCCCCGCCCGGCGGCAAGATCATGGACGGTGGTGACGCCTACCTCAAGACCGGCGTCTACAAGGACACCGGAATCGGTCACGCAGTCCTGTTCCTCGACGACTTGAAGGTGGGTAGGTCCCTGGCCGATGTGTCCGGGCTGGCCGGCGGCACCGACCCCGCCGCGGGCGGCGGGGGCGCGGCGGCGACCGCATCGCCCGCCTCGTCCGGATCGGGCTCGCCCCGGCAGCAGCAGGCGGCTGCTGGGGCGAGCTCGAGCTCGGCAACTGTGACCCCGATCCGGTCTTCGGCGGCGACGACCGCGGCGCCGACCAGCAGCAGCACCCCCTCTAGCAGCAGCACCCCGGCGAGCACTCCGGCGAGCAGCGCGGCGACGTCGTCGTCGCCCTCGAGGACTGCGGGCCAGGCGACGACGACCTTCTCGGCGGTGCCCACCAGTAGCGGTGCCGCTGCCTCGGAGAGCAGCAGCACCGGCACGACGAGCAGCGCCACGGCGCCGGCCACGTCGTCGGCCGGCGCGCGCCACGCCCCGTCGGGGAATGGCAGCTCCACGACGGCCGCCGCGGCGACCAGCGGCGGGCAGGGCGCCGCGGCTGGAGTCGTGTGGGATCGGATCGCGCAGTGTGAGAGCGGCGGCAACTGGAGCATCAACACCGGCAACGGCTTCTCCGGTGGCCTGCAGTTCACCCCCGCGACGTGGAAGACCTACGGCGGCACCGCGTACGCCCCGGCGGCGTTCCAGGCCAGCCGGGCCCAGCAGATCACCGTGGCCGGGAAGGTCCAGGCCGGGCAGGGCTGGGGAGCGTGGCCGGTGTGCTCGAAGACCGCGGGCGCCGCCGGCGCCGCTGGCGCAGCGGCCGACTCCTCGGCGGTGGTGGCGCCTGCGGCGTTCGGGCGGCCTTTCGGGGCGCCGTCGGTGTCCGGGGCGGCCGCGGTCGTGGTGACGGTGTTGGCGCCGTTGGGGTGGGCGTGGGCTCGCGCGCGGCGCCGGCGCAGCGCCGCGGGCGTGGTCGCCGAGCGCCGTCGGGTGCGGGGCCCCGCCGCGAGCCGGACCCCCCGGTGCCGGGGAGCCCGCGCTGGCCGTCGGCGGGGGCGCCGCTGGGTGTGCCGACGTGCCGTATCGGTTCGTCTTGCCGAGTTCTGAGAGGCGACTAGAGATGCTGCTGCTGACCCTGCCCGACCTGGCCCATCAGGCCGTCGTGCACGTCGTGCACGTCGGGCACCTGGCCGTATTGCCGGCGCAGGCCCCGGTCGTGCCCAACCCGCCGGCAGGTGGGCTGCCGCCAGATGCGCAGAACAAGCTGAACGGGCTGCTCTCGCTGATCAAGACCTTAGCGCTGTACAGCTTCGGGGCGACGTTTTTCATCGGATTGATCGTGTTCACGGCGGGTCGCGCAGCCGATCACCGACGCGGCGCGACGGTGGGCACGCTGATGATCCTGGCGTCGGTGGGCGGCGGGCTGCTGTTCGGGTTGGGCCCGGGCCTGATCCAGATGATGGCCACGTGAGGCCGGGCCGTGGCGCCACTGACCGAGGAGCGGACCCGGGCGGCGCAGGCCCGGCTGCGGCTGGGCCTGGTGGTGGCCGTGGTGGTGGGGGTGCTGCTCGGGGCGGGGCTGGTGTGGTCGCACCGGGTGACCGCGCCCCCGACCGCCCCGACCGCTACGCCGGTCGACACCCCGCCCGGCGGCCCGGCGGGTGGTGTGGGGGGGTCGGGCGGTTGGGATGTGGCCGCGGAGTCGGCGATCGCGGCGGCCCCGATGTTGGCGTTCCCGGACGCCGCCGCCCTGCCGCAGACCCTGGGGACCCGCTCGGCGGGGCCGCCGATCGCGGTGCCGGCCGCGAGGGGGCAGGGCCCGATCGTGGACGAGGGGTTTCCTCCGACCCCGGAGGGGGCGATCGGGCAGCTGGCGTCGCTGGATGTGGCCGCGTTCAAAGACCTCAACCCTCAGACCTACGCCGACGCCTACCGCTCGATCACGCTGCCGGGCGCCCCGGACCCGGCGGCGACCCCGGCGGGCCAGGAGATCGCGACGGTCTACAACGCCACGGTGGCGTCGGCGAGCGACCCGGCGCCGATCGTGTCGCGCTGGCAGCTGGCCGGCGCGCAGATCAAGGGCAGCGCCGACGGCGGGGCGTTCGTGGTGGCGTGTGTGCTGGGGGAGCTGCAAGCGGTCAAGTCGAACACGGTGGTCGCCGGCGCCGGGGACTGTCAGGGGCTGCGCTGGACCGGCGCCCAGTGGCGGATCGCGCCTGGCCCGGCCCCGGCGAAGGCGCCGGACACCTGGCCGGGCACCGACGAGTTCGCCCGCGCCGGCTACCGCGCCACCCTCGGCGGGCCGGGTGGCTCGTCGTGACCGCCGCGCCCGCCGGGAGCGGCGCGCAGTGCCCCGTCCGTCCACGCGGAGGAGGAGGTTCCGATGGTCGGTGACCTGTTGGGGGTGAACCAGTTCTTCGACGGCCTGTTCCGGGACCTGTGGACCGGGATCTTCGGGCTGTTGAAGCTGGTGCTCGGGCTGGTGTCGAACCTGGGCCGGGTCGATCTCAATCCGGCCGACGCGGCCAGCCCGATTGCGTCGCTGTGGGGCCCGATGACCCAGCTCGCCGCGGTTGTCGCGTTGATCCTGTTCTTCGCCCAGCTGGCCATGGCCGCGCTCAACCCGCGCCGACACTTAGCCCAGGCCGTGGCCGGCCCGGTGCAGTACGGCATCGCGGTGGCGTTGACGGTGTCGGTCGTGGTGGCGCTGCTGGGCGTCGCGGACGGGCTGACCCAGTTCTTCCTGTACACCGGCGCGAACGTCTCGGACGCGCCGGCGGCGGCCGGGAAACTGCTCCCCCCGATCGAGCAGCTGACCAACGACCAGATCAAGACTGTCGTGATCGGGATCGTAGCGATCGTCGCGTTGTTGCCGCTGACCATCGGCTACGCCATCGCGCTGCTGTTTCGGACGGCGAGCTTGTTGGTGGTGATTGCCACCATTCCGATCACCGCCGCGGGGTTGACCAACCTGGCCACCAAGCACTGGTTCTGGCGGGCCACCCGCTGGCTGTTGGCGCTGATCTTCATGCAACCCACCTTCGCGTTGTGTTTCGCGCTCGGTGCCGGCATCGCCTCCTCCTCCGGGGCCCCCGGCACCGGCACCCCGGGCACCGGGCTGGTGACGATGCTGGTGGGGCTGGGGGTGCTTTTCGTGGCCCTTTTCGCGCCGTTCGCCTTGTTTCGCCTGTTCGCGTTCGTCGAGCCCGGCACCATGCCGCATCAGGCCATGCAGAGCGCGTTCGCCGAAGCGGGCGGCAAGTTCTCGGCGACCGTGTCGGGGATCGCGGGGGCCGACCCGGGCAAGGTGCTGTCCGCGGCCACCGACGGGATGTGGGGCGGCGGTGGCGGCGCCGGTTCCGGGGTGCCGGGGGGTGGCGGTGACGGGCCCACCGGTGGTGGTGGCGGTGGGGCGGGGTCGCCGGACAAGAAGCAGGTGGCGGCGCTGGCCGCGACGGCGGCCACCGGCGGGGCCGCCGCCCCGGCCGCTGCGGGCTCGGCAGGCGGCGGTGGCGCAGCGGCCGGGACCGAAGCCGGGGCGCAGTCCGGCGTCGCGGCGGGACAGTCCGCGGTGCCCGGTGCCGGCGCCCGATCGGGAACTTCAGCGGCGGCCGGGACTGGCGCACTCGAGCCCAGCGAACCCGGCGCTATCGAAGCGGGTGGGGCCCGGTCCGGGATGCCCGGCGCGGCTGGCGGCCCGGCGGCGGTGGGGCAGAGCGAGGGCGGCGACGGGACGCCCGCCGACGCGGAGTCGTCGGCCGGGGCGGGGTCCGGCGCGTTCGGTGGGCGGCCGCTGATGGCGACCCGCGTCGACGGCGGCGCCTCCGCCGTGACCCGCGGTGGCGGCTCCGGCAGCGGAGGCGGCTCCGCGGGCGGGGGCCGGTCCGGGGCCCCCGCGGCGGGCGCGGGCCCGGTGGGTGGGGGCCCGTCGGGTCTGCCCGGCGGCAGTGACCCGGCCGGCGGCGGTGGGTCCGGCGGCGGCCGCTCAGCGGTGCCCGGTAGGGCCGCGGGCGGCGGGGCTCGCGCCTCGATCGGCTCGGGGGGCTACGGCGGCTCGGGGGGCTACGGCGGCTCCGCCCGGTCGGGCCCGCCGCGCCCACCCGGGGGGTACCGCGACGACGACGTGATCCCGGCGGAGGCCCTCGGGGAGAGCCGGGCCGGGACGGGCGGCCCCCCGAGCCCACCTGAGGACCACGACCAGGGTGGTGACGACCCGGGCGACCGGGAGGGCTGGGACGACGACCGCGACGACCCGGACGACGACGGGGGCGGGTTCTCGGGGGTGCTGCGGTGGTGAGCGGCAGCGACCGGGTCTACTCCCCCGGGCGCCCGGAGCGCACCGGTCGGGTGGCGGGGCTCTCGGCCCCACAGGCGCTGGTGTGCGTGCTGGTGGGCATGGTGCCGGTGATCGTGTTCGGGTCGGGGGCGCACCGCGCGGGCCTGGAGCTGGGCCTGGCCGCGGTGGTGATCGTGGCCGCGGTGGTGGTGCCCATTCGCGGCCGCCCGGCGGGCCGGTGGGCTGTGGACAGTCTGGCGCACGGGTGGGGTTTGGTGTCGGGCTGGTCGTCGTGGCAGTCCAAGGTCGCGGCCGGGCTGCCGGTCGGTGACCCGGACGAGCCGGACCTGCCCGGGGTCCTCTCGCGGCTGGACTGGCACGACGGGCCGCCGTTTCCCGAGCACGGGCGCCCGTGCGTGGTCCATGACACCGCGGCCGGGCGGTGGGCGGTGACCGCGGAACTCTCGGCGCGGGGGATCGGGCTGGCCAGCCCGCTCGAGCGCCGCAGCCTGGCCAGAGGGCTGGGCCGAATGTTGGGTGGGCTGGTCGACTCCGAGCGCCTCGACCGGGTCAGCCTGCTGGTGCGCTCGGTGCCCGACGACGGCACCGCCTACGAGTCCTGGCTCTCCCGCCACCAGGTGCCCGACCCACCGGAGCTGGTGACCGCGGTCACCGACGACCTACGTCGGATGGCGGGGTCGGCGTCGGTGCGCCAGGAGGCGTTTGTGACCGTGTCCGCCCGCGCCGACGCACTGCGCAAATCCGCGCGGGCCGCCGGCGGCGGGGAGGCCGGCTACAGCCGGACTTTGTATCGGGGGATGGCGGCGTTGACCGAGCCGCTGCAGGCGATGGGCTGCGACCCGCCGGCGTGGCTTTCCCGTGCAGGACTGGCCGCGGCGGTGCGCACCGGGTTCAACCCCGGCGCGGCCCGGTTGTTGACGCAGAGCCAGCTGACCGGGGAGCCGGGGCTTCCGGCGGCCGCGGCCGGCCCGACCCGGGCCCCGTCACCGGGGGCGCGCTCCTACGCCCACGACGGCTACCTCACCGTGTCCTACTGCGTGATCCCTCCGAAGGAGGGGGTGACGGTGGGGTCGCTGGCGCCGCTGCTGACCACCACCACCGCCGGCGAGCGGCGGTCGCTGGCCATTCACTACGAGGTGCTGGGGTCCGCGGCCGCCGCCCGCATCGCCCGGCACGAACGCCAGGCCGCCACCCTGGTCTCGGAGCTGAAGACGTCGAAAGGTTTCGGGTCGGCGGCCAAAGACCGCCAGGACCGGGGCTCCACCTATCGCGTCGAGGACGCCGTGGCCGCCGGTGAGGGCATGGTCCGCTACGCGATCGTGGTGGCGGTCACGGTGCCGTGTGACTGGAACATCGAGGACCACGCCGAGACCCTGGAAACCGCGGCGGCCGGGCAGTACCGGCTGCTGCGCCTGGAGCTGGCCCAGGACTCGGGGTTCATCGCCTCGACCCTGCCGTTGGGGATGGCCCTGCCCGCCACCAGGAGCGTGCTGTGAGCCCGCGGGGACGGGGTGGGCCGCCGCGGGACACCGCCGCCGCGCTGGCCGACTTTGAGTTGGCGGTGCCGATGCGCCCGGTGTGGGCGCCGCCGCCGCCGGCGGAACGCGTCAACCGGGGCGGGCCGCGCCGCGGTCGCCGCGCCCGCGGGCTGGGCTGGACCGCGGTTGAGGCCCCGCTGACCGCGATGCGCACCACCACCGACCAGATCGGTGGGCTGTACCCGCTGCTGTCCACCCCGGGGATGCCGCCGGTGGGGGCGCTGATGGGCTACGACGCGCTGTCGCGCGGCGCGTTCTACTGCCACCCCATCGAGTGGGTGCTGCGCCAGATCGCGTCGAACCCCAATGTGATCATCTACGGTGAGCCGGGCCGGGGGAAATCCTCCACCATCGCCGCGTTTTTCCTGCGGATGATGCTGTTCGGGGTCAAGACCCTGATCGCCGGGGACGTCAAAGGCGAGTACTCCCCCATCGTGCGGGCGCTGGGCCAGGAACCCATCGCGCTCGGCTACGGCCACCGGACGCGGGTCAACCCGCTGGACCTCGGCCCCCTGGCGGCGCGCTGGGCCGGCTTGTCCCCGGCGCAGGCGACCGACGCGCTCAACGACCTGATCGGGCGCTGGACCCCGCTGTTGGCCGCGCTGTCGCAGGCCGGCGGGCATCCGGTCACCCCCACCGACACCCAGGTGCTGGCCGACGTCCTGCGTCGCCTCGTCGGCGTCGCGGGCCCGGGCGACGCGAGCACCCCCAGCAGCCGGCTGCGCCCGATCACCATCCCCGACGTGCACCGGGTGCTGACCGCCGCCGACGACGAGCTGTGGCGGGCGCACCGCTTCCGCGATCGGCACCAGTTCTTCGACGAGCTGCGCCCGCTGACCGACGCACTCGGCGGGCTGGTCACCGGGCCGCTGCGCGGGCTGTTCGACGAGGCGACCAACGTCGATGTGGACTGGTCAGCCCCGATCCAGTCCCTGGACGTGTCCGGGCTGCGCAGCCGCGCCGACAACGCCCTCGCGGTGGCCATGACCTGTCTGGGGTCCTGGTCGCGCTCCGCGACCGACCTGCGCACCGACGGCGACATCCGGATCATCGTCCGGGACGAGATTTGGCGCCAGATGCGGCTCGGGGTGGGAATGGTCGCCGCGGTCGACTCCGAGCTGCGGCTCTCCCGTTCCGAGCAGATCATTTCGATTCTGGCCGCGCACAAACCCGGCGACATGCTCACCGTCGGGAACGACAAAGACCAGGCCGTGAACATCGCCAAAGGACTGCTCGCGCTGTGCGACACCCGGGTGCTGCTGGGCCAGACAACGACCGTGGCCGGCGAGCTCGCCGACGAACTCGCCCTCTCCGACCTCGAAACCGATGTCATCTTCGACTGGGCCAACCTGCGCCCCGGCCGCGGCCTGTGGAAAGTCAAAGGCGCCGGCTACCAAGTCGAAACCCGCCTCACTCAGATTGAGCGCGCGGTGTTCGACACCAACGCCCAACTTCGGACAAAGTGCGATGGGTCCCGGGACTCGTCGACGGACACGACCGCCGCGGGTCCGGCCGCCCCCGCTGCCGGGCGTTGACCGGGCCGGGGGGTGGGCGGCGATGCCTCGGACATCGGTGACGGGCTGGATCGTCGGCGCCGCGGTGGGCGCGCTGGTGATGTTCGTGGTGGCCCCGGTGGTGGTGCTGTTGCTGGCCATCGGCGGTGCCGGCGGGGGGCAGAGCGCGTGCGACGGGCCGGGCGGGCCCAGCACCGCGACCGGCGGCCCCAGAAGCGGCACCAGCACCGTTGGTGGCGGCGGCGCAGGAGCAAAGGGTGCCGCGGGTGGGAACCAAGCGGCCAACGCCCAGCTGATCACCAGCATCGTGGCCGGGCGCGGGCTGCCCCAGCAGGCCGCCGTCGACGCGATCGCCACCGCCCGCCAGGAATCGGGGCTGGGCACCGTGGGGATGAACGTCGCGGTCGACCACGACTCGCTGGGGCTGTTCCAGCAGCGCCCGTCGGCCGGGTGGGGCAGCCCCGCGCAGGTCAAGGACCCCACCTACGCCACCAACACGTTCCTCGACCATCTCACCCGGCTCTCCGGGTGGGCCGCGATGCCGGTCACCAAGGCCGCGCAGGCCGTGCAGGGCTCAGCGTTCCCCTCCGCGTACGCCCAGTGGGAGTCGATGGCCCGCAACCTGGCCGCCAAGTTCTGGCCGTCCGGCACCCCGGCCGCGGGCGACCCCACCGCCCCCGCCGCCGCGGGCGCCGCGCCGAACGCGGCGGGGGCGCAGCCCTGCCCCGGCTCCGGCGGCGACGGCCTGCCGGCCACTCCCCCGGCAGGCGCCACCGCGGCGACGGCGGCCCGGGCAGCCGGGCAGGCTGCGGCTGCGGCCGCGCCCCAGCAGGCGGCGGCGGTGAAGACCGCGCTGGCCCAGCTCGGGAAGCCCTATCAGTGGGGCGGCACCGGCCCCGCCGCGTTCGACTGCTCCGGGCTGGTCCAGGCGGCCTGGAAGGCCGCCGGGGTCACCCTGCCCCGCACCGCCGCCGCCCAAGCCGGATTCGGCGCGCCGGTCGCCGGGGTGGCCGCGGCGCAACCCGGCGACCTGATCTTCATTCCGGGTGCCGGTGGCAGCCCCGCGGCACCCGGGCACGTCGGGATGTACCTCGGCAACGGGCAACTCGTCGACGCTCCCGACGTCGGGCGACCCGTCGAGATCGCCCCCGTCGCCAAGTGGACCGGCAAGATCGTCGGGATTCGCCGGCCCGGCACCACCAACCCCGATGTAGTTTCTCATGTTTGATTGCGCTTTCTCGATGAGTCTTCGCCGGCGTTTCGCCATCCGAGCGTTGGTCGACGTAGCTTGCTCGAAGGATTGGTCTCGAGGACTGGCTGCGCGCGTCCGCGCTCATCGAGGATGCGGCGGCGCTGTTCAGCTCGCGCTTTGTGGAATGCGCGAGCCCGGGGAAACGGTGCGTCGACACCTTCATTACGGCCGATTCGGGTCAACGCGGTTGGGCGGCCGTGAGGATGCGAGAACCCAACGGAGGCATCCAGAGCCGCCACCCGCCGTTTCGGTGGCTGATATCGACCAAGCCAGTGTCGGTGAGGACCCGGGCGTAGTGGGGCACGTGGGCGAGGTCGAGGAGAACCAGACGTCCCCCGGGACGAAGGAGGCGAGCGGCCTCGCGCAGCACGCGAGCACCGGTCATCACCGTCCCGGCCGCGGGTGCCAGAGCTGGCCGCCGCCGATGTGCGGGATGACGTTGTTGTCCGAGCGCGGCCGCTGCCGCCCGAGCGGTGTCGATGGCGGGCGATACGCCGGGGCCGCCGGTCGGATCGCCCGCCCGGCGCCCCCGGTTCCCGTCGCTGTCCGGCCGGAACGTCATGCCCCGAGCACTGCTGATCCGACCACCCCCGCCCCTACCGGCGCCGCTGCCTGAGACACCCCTGCACGTGAAAGGACCCCAACCCGTGAGCAGCCCGGACCCCTTCGGTTTCCCCGGCCCCGACGAGTACGGCACGGCGCGCCCGGCGCCGGACTTTCTCGACACCCTGCGCGAGGACTACCTCCGCGCGATCACCCGGGAGAACACGGGGCTGACCCAACGCGCGGACCAGGACCCCGTACCCGCCCAGGTCGGCATGGGTATCGCGTCGCCCTCGTCGGCCGAGCTCGGCGACCAGCTCGAGGCGGCCGAAGCGGCCGCACGCCGCGACCCGGACCGCACTCTCGACCTCGACCGCCCCCTCGAGCAGCCCTACCCCGAGCCGGGGTGGGGCTTCGAGCCCGAGCTATGACCCGCCCGTGCACCCACGCGGCGGTAGCGGGGACCGCACTGTCCGCATCGCCCACACCCAGGAGCCCGACCATGATCCAGTCTCCGACCTGGTACAAGCCCGGCCCCGTGGTGTCGACCTCGATGAAGGTCGACGGGTCGAAACACACCGCCGCCGCACGCGCCCTCGGCGGGCGACCGGTCCTGGTGTTCAACCCGGAGAACCTCGGAAAAATCGCCTCCACGTTCGGGCGGGACCCGCTGACCGGGTGCACCGACCCCGCCGTGGCCGAGGCCCGCCCCGCTGCGCCGCCCCGGCCGGTGGGCGCCCGGAGCCGGCTCGGTGGGGGCCGGCTCGGAGGGCGCTCCCTGATCGCCGCGAGGGTGAAGGTGCTGCGCCGCCACCTGCTCGCTGCCACCCTCGACGGGCCCAGCGTCGCCGAGGTCACCGGATGGCTCGGTGCTGCCCGCCACGGGCGGACGCAGGTGCTGCGGGTGCGGGGAACGGTGCACCCCGGCCGGGCGCCGGCCGGGTGGGTCGCGGCGCTGCGCCGGCGCCCGGGGGTCCGGCCCGCCGCGCGCGTCACGGTCGGGCAGCTGGTCCCCGGCTCGCCGCGGCGCGGCGGGCCGCGTCGCTCGCCGCGCCGGGGTGTCTGCGGGGACGCGTCGTGACCGGCGACGGGGACCTGGGCCCACGGGTCGGGGTGACCCTCGGATGCGCCGGGATGGCGGTGGTGGCGGTGTTCCTGCGCCGCACCGAGTCGGACCTGCCGCCGCCGGCGCGGTCGCTGCTGCTGGTGGTGGCGGTGGTGGCCGCGGTGGTGGCGGTGGGCGGGGTCGCGGTGCTGGGGTATCCGTGGGTGTCCACCCGGGGCCGGGTGCGCCGCGAGTACGGCCACCGCGGCTTCGCCACCTGGGTCCAGCTGCACCGCGCCGGGTTGACCGCCCGCGCCGTCCTGAGCGACGCCGCGGTGGTGCGGCCGTCGCTGGCCGAGTACACGCGCCGCGAGCTCCGCGCGGTCGGTCCCGGCACGGTGGCGAGCCTGCTCGGGGCCTCGGCGGTCGGCCCGAGCCGGGCGCTGGAGCTGTGGTCCTCGCACCGCGACGTCATTCTGGGGGTGGCCCCACCCCAGACCGGGAAGACCGCGTGGCTCGCGGGCCGGGTCATCGACCATCCCGGGCCGGTGGTGTCGACCTCGACGAAGGTCGACGTGTGGAAACACACCGCCGCCGACCGCGCCCTGGGCGGGCGACCGGTCCTGGTGTTCAACCCGGAGAACCTCGGAAAAATCGCCTCCACGTTCGGGTGGGACCCGCTGACCGGCTGCACCGACTCGGCGGTCGCGGAGGAACGCGCCGGGCACCTGGTCGACGGCGCCCATCCCGGGGAAGGGATCACCAACGGCGACTTCTTCGAAGACCAGTCCGCGAAGGTCCTCAAGGTGTTCCTGATGGCCGCCGCGCTGGAGGGCCTGGACTTTCACGCGGTGGCCCGCTGGGTCACCCACCCCCGCGGCCGCACCGCCCGCGACATCCTGGCCAAGCACCCCGACCGGGTACCGCCGGGCTGGGCCGACGAGCTCGACTCGCTGCAGGACAGCCCGGCCGACCGGGCCAGCGCGTCGGTGTTTCTCACCTTGTCGCTGGCCACGGCGTTCATGTCCAACCCGGTGGTCGCGGCCGCGTGTCGCCCGCACCCGCGCCAGGGCACCTTCGACGTCGAGGCGTTCCTGGCCGCGCACGGCACCCTCTACATCATCGGGGAGGCCCGCAAGCACTCCCCGATCGCCCCGCTGATCACCGCGCTGACCGGGCACATCTTCGAGCAGTCCAAGCGCCTGGCCGTCGAGTACCCGGGCGAGCGGCTGGACCCGGCGCTGCTGATGGCCCTCGACGAGGTTGCGCTGATCACCCCGGTGCCCCTGGATGAGTGGAACGCCGACGCCGGCGGGCGCGGTATCCATCTGATCGAGATGGCGCAGTCGCTGTCGCAGCTGTTCAAACGGTGGGGCGAGCGCGGCGGCCAGACCATCATCAACACCGCGAACGCGATGCTGTACTACGGCGGGATCGGCGTGGACACCGACCTGGAGTCGATCTCGCGGGTGTGCGGGGAACGCCCCCAGCAGACCGTGACGGTCAACTCTGGGCGCGGCGACGGCAGCGGGGCCGGGCGCAGCTACGCCACCCGCGACGTGCGGGTGATCACTCTCGACCGGGTCCGGCGGCTCCCGAAGTGGCACATGCTGGTCGTCTACCGCAACGCCCCGCCGACGATTGTCGCCTTCACCCCAGTGTGGGCACGCCAAGACACGGTCGCCGCCGCGGCACGCCCTGCGCTGCGGCGCCGGGAGCGGCGCCGGGCCCGGCTGCGCGGGGGGGTGAGCCGCTGGTGGCCGCGGTGGGACCCGGAACCGCGATGACGGGCGGGGAGCACGGCCGCAGCGGCGGGCAGGCGGGGCCCGAACCGGGGGCGGCCAGGGCGCGCGCCCTACCGCCTGCGCCCGGTCTCGAGAAGGTCGTCGCCGCTCGGTGTCGCCGCGGACCTACCCCACCGGGACGACCGGCCGGGGTCAGACCGGGCCCCGCCATCCGAGGCCAGGAGCCACGCGGCCTGGCCTTGCCCGCCGGCGGGCTACCCCCGCCCCTCGTGGTCCGCGACCCCGTTCGTGAACAGGAGCGACGCCGATGACCACCCCACCTGAACCCCCCTCCGACCGGCCGCCGGGCTCCTCGACGCCCGGCCCGGCGGATCGCCCGGACCCACAACCCTTCGGCGCGAACGGACACCGCGGCCCGGGCCGACCACCTGGGCCGGGCGACCCCGGGCACCCAGCACCGGCGCCGGGGCCTCGGGTCCCGCCTGCGGGCTACGACCCGTCCCGGATGAGCCCCGACCCGGATGTGGCGGCGGGGCTCACCGAGCTCAGCCACCGCGTCGGGCTGCTCGACGACCGCCTGGCAGGGGTCGGCGAGGCGCTGGACCGTGTCACTCATGAGGGCGACCCCGAGGTCCCGGACGACTACCGCGGCGACCTGCAGCAGCTCACCGAAGCGCTGGAGGCCATCGGTCACGAGGTCGCGGAGATCGGCGAGGCCGTCAACCCCGCCGATCGGCCCGGCTCCGGGGGGCGCGCGGTGTGCTGGGTCGACCTCGACCGGGAGGAAGCCGACACGGCGTGGGGTGACCTCGTCGGCTGGCTGGAGCACGTGCTGCTGGCGCGCTACCCGGCTGTCGTCGGTGACGTGTTCGTGCGCTGCTGGTACCGGCACCCGTCGGTGGTCGAGCACCTGTCCTGGCTGCATGCCTGCTGGGTGCGCGCCTACCGCGACCCCGACGCCCGCCCGACCCAGGCCGCAGAGTGGCACGCCCGCTGGCTACCGACCGTGGTCGCACATCTGAGAGAGACCCGCGATCGCTGCGGCTCGGGGCACTGGGACTCGCACGGACCGCTGGCCCAGCACGGGCCGGCGGCGGTGCTCGACGACGGCGAGCTGCACGAGTTCTGGCGCCGCGACGTCGCCCACCGCGCCGCCCCTCGCCCCGAGGACGGCCCCGCGGACGTCCCCGGCCGCCGCTCACGGCCCGGCGCCCCCGGCCCGAGCCCGGGGCTGGGCCCCCGCCCCGGCCCCGGTCGCGGGCCTGAGCTGCCCGACCCTACGGCCGGCGGGCCACCGGCCGGTCCACGATCACGGCCGGGTGGCTGACGTGGTGGCCCGTGCCCCGGTCCGTGCCGAGCGCGCGCTGGGCCGTCCCGACCCGCCGCTCCGGCCAACGGGCCGTCCCGACCCGCCGCCCCCACACCGGCACCGAGTCCTGCCATCCACTCCGCGACACCGGCCGGATCGCCCACGCAGGCCCCGCGCGGGGTGGGATGCTTCGCAGAGGAGTTGAGCCACCATGGCTGGTCGGTCTCGCCGTCGGTCGGCGCCGGCGCCACCGCAGGACGGCTTGTTCTCGCTGGAGGAGCTGCAAGCTCCCCCACCCGTGGACCGGGAGCAGCAACCGGAGCCGCAGCCGACGGGCCCCGGACCAGCCGAGCAGGAGGAGCCCGATGAACCGGTACGGGCGGACGGCGATGGAGCACTGGCGCCGGTTCGTCCCGACCCGGTTCGCCGCGATCGAGGATCCGGAGACCTTCTTCACCGAGCTGGGGGACGAGGTCCTCGAGGAGCTGGAGACGCTGGCGGACCAGATCGCGGGGGACGACCCGGGCGGGGAGACCCACTTGGAGAAGGTGGGGCGGTTGAACATGGCGCGGCTGCAGGCCGAGGAGATGGTGCTGCCACAGCAGGTGCTGGTACCGGCGGAGCCGGGCAGCCCGATGGACGAGGATCAGGACGAGCCGGTGGAGCCGTGGCCGACGGTCCCGGCCCCGGAGGACCTGGACTAGAACTTCCCGCCCCTGCCGAGCTCGGCCAGGCTCCCGATCCGCCAGACGGGCCACGTGGGCGCCTCGAGGACCGAGAGCCCGCCACCGCGGCGTCCCGAACCGAGGACGTTGCTGCCTCGCGGTGGCGTCCGCGTTCCCAGCAGGAGCTGGCGCCGTCGGGGGCGCGAGCCCGCGTGGCGGCCAATCTCGAGGCGCTGCGGGTGGTCACCGAGCTGGGCTCGACGGGCCGGAAGGCGACCCTCGAGCAGCGGCAGCGGCTCGCGCGTTGGTCGGGGTGGGGCGCGGTCCCGCAGGTCTTCGACCCGGCCCATGACCGCTTCGCTGGCGAGCGGGCGCAGCTGGAGTCCGTTCTCGGCAGCGCGGGGATGGCGGCCGCGGCGCGCAGCACCCTGAACGCGCACTACACCGATCTGGGGCTGGTGCAGGCGGTGTGGCGCGCGGTGGAACGCCTCGGGTTCACCGGCGGGCGCGTGCTTGAACCGGGCTGCGGGTCGGGAAACTTCCTGGCCGCCGCCCCGGAGAACGCCGCGGTCACGGGCGTCGAGCTCGAGCCGACCACCGCGGCGATCGCTCAGGCGCTGTACCCGCAGGTGCGGGTGCTCGGGGAATCGTTCGCCGACACCCGCCTGCCCCCTGACTCGTTCGACCTGACCATCGGCAACGTCCCGTTCGGATCGACGGTGCTGCACGACCGCACCCACAACCCGGGTGGGCACTCGATCCACAACCACTTCATCCTCAAGAGCCTGGCGCTGACCCGCCCGGGCGGGCTGGTGGCGGTGCTGACCTCGCGCTACACCCTCGATGCCGCCAACCCCGCCGCACGGCGGGAGATGGCCGAGCACGCCGACCTGGTCGGGGCGGTGCGGCTGCCCAACGGCGCCCACGAGCGCGGCGCGGGCACCGCGGTCATCACCGACCTGCTGGTGCTGCGCCGCCGCGAACCCGGCGCCGAGCCTCGCGGGGCGGGCTGGGAACGCACCGTCGAGGTCCCGATCGGGGACAGCAGCGCGCGTATCAACGAGTACCTCGTCGAGCACCCCGACGCGGTGCTCGGCGAGTTCGCGGTGGGTCAGGGCGCCTACGGCGCCGACACCCTGCTGGTCCGGGCCCGGGACGGCACCCGGATCATCGAGCACTTCTCCGACGAGCTCGACCGGGTCGTCGACGACGCCCACGCCGCCGACCTGAGGATGACCCCACCCGCCGAGGTCGTCCGCGACACCGATGACCAGGAGCCATCGGCAGGGGTGGTGGCCCGCTTCCAGCAGCGCGAGGGCCTCATCCAGGAAGCCTCGGACGGCACGTTCACCGAGATCGCCGACGGGCGCCCAGTCCCATTCCGCGTGCCACGCACCCAGGCCAAGGAGCTGCGCACGCTGCTCGGGCTGCGCGATGTGTACGTACGGCTGCTGGAGCTGGAGTCCGCGTCACGGGCCGACACCGAGGACATCGACCAGGCTCGCACCGAGCTCAACGACCGCTACGACACCTACGCCGCCGCGTTCGGGCCGATCAACCGGTTCACCCTGCGTCCCAGCGGACGCACCGACCCCGACACCGGTGAACCCAAGATGGGTCGTCAGCGGCCCGGGCAAGGCGGGTTCCGGACCGATCCGTACGCCTCCGCGGTGACCGGGCTGGAGGACTTCGACGCCGCCACCCAGACCGCGGCCAAGACCGACGTGTTCCGCGAGCGGGTGATCGCCCCGCGGACGCCCCGGCGCGGGGCGGAGTCCCCGGCGGACGCGGTGGCCATCTGCATGGACACCCACGGTCGCATCGAGGTCAGCGAGATCGCCGCGCTCCTGGGCGTCGCCGAGGGCGAAGCCCGCGAACAGATCACCGGGCTGGTCTTCCACGACCCGCACGCCGACCGGCTGGTCCCGGCGGCGGAGTACCTGTCGGGCAACGTTCGGGACAAGCTCGACGCCGCCCGCGCCGCGGCCGCGACCGACCCGGCGTTCGCGGCCAACGCTCACGCGCTGCGCACGGTCCAGCCCGAGGACCTGGGCCCAGACCAGATCGCGGCCCGCCTCGGCGCGTCCTGGATCGGCGCCTCCCACGTCCAAGCCTTCATGACCGAGGCGCTCGACGACTCGGCCGCGCACGTCGAACACCCGGGCGGCTCCACCTGGGCCGTCCGGGGCCGACACCACGGGGTGGCGGCCACCGAGACCTGGGGCACGGCGCGGCGCCCGGCGCCGGACCTGGTCCAGGCCCTGCTCGAGCAGCGCACCATCAAGGTCGTCGACGTGGTCCGCAATCTCGACGGCACCACCAGCACGGTGCCGAACCTGCCCGAGACGGTGGCCGCGCAGGAGAAGGCCTCCGAGATCGCCGCCCGGTTCTCCGACTGGGCGTGGGAGGACCCGAGCCGCGCCGGCGAGCTCGCCGCCACCTACAACCGGCTGTTCAACGCGGTCGTGCCGCGCTCTTACGACGGCGCCCAGCTGACGCTGCCCGGCCTGGCCGAGAACTTCACCCCCCGGCCGCATCAGCTCGCCGCGGTCGCCCGGATGATTCACGAGCCCGCGGTGGGGCTGTTCCACGATGTCGGGGCCGGCAAGACCGCCGAGATGGCCATGGGCGCGATGGAGCTGCGGCGGCTCGGGCTGGTCCGCAAGCCCGCGGTCGTGGTGCCCAACAACATGCTCGAGCAGTTCGGCCGCGAGTTCGCCCAGCTCTACCCGCAGGCCAAGCTGTTGGTCGCGAGCACCGACGACCTCACCGCGGCCAAGCGGCGCGGCTTCGTCGGGCGGATCGCCTCCGGCGACTGGGACGCGGTCATCATGACCCGCTCGGCGTTCGAGCGGTTGCCGCTCTCGCCGGACAACCAGCAGGCCTACCTCGACCGCGAATCCGCGCGGATGCGGGCCCGACTCGAACGGATCAAGAACGACCTTGAAGGTCGCGGGCTGAGCGTCAAACGCCTCGAACAAGCCGTGCAGAACCTCGAGGAGCGCACCAAACGGGCCATCGACACCGGGCGCCGCGACCCCGGCATCACCTTCGAGGCTACTGGTATTGACTACACGGTAGTGGACGAGGCCCACGCCTACAAGAACCTGGCGACCCCCTCGCACATCGACGGGGCCTCGATCGCCGGGTCCCAGCGGGCCTCGGACCTGGACATGAAGCTGGCGTGGCTGCGAGAGCGACAAGGGGACCGGATCGTCACCCTGGCCACCGCCACCCCGATCGCCAACAGCATCACCGAGACCTACGTGATGCAGCGCTACACCCGCCCCGATCTGCTCACCGCCGCCGGCATCGAGGACTTCGACCAGTGGGCGGCCACCTTCGGCCAGCGCGTGTCCGCGGTGGAGATGACCCCCGACTCCGCCGGGTTCCGGATCAAGGAACGCTTCGCACGGTTCGTCAACGTCCCCGAGCTGCTCACCCTCTGGCATGTCTCCGCCGACATCAAGACCGCCGCCGACCTCCAGCTGCCCACCCCGAACCTCGCCGAACGCCCCGACGGGCTACGCCAACCGGAGACGGTCCTGCTCGACGCGCCCCCCGAGCTGCGCGACTACGTCGCCGACCTCGGTGCTCGCGCCGAAGCCATCCGTGCCAAGAGCGTCGAGCCGCGCCAGGACAACATGCTCAAGCTTTCCTCCGACGGTCGCGCCGCCGCGCTCGACCTGCGACTGCTGGGGCTCTCCCAGCCCGCCGGCTCCAAGGTCGACGTCGCCGCCGACCGCATCGCCGGCATCTGGGCCGCCCACCGCAATGACCGGTTTATCCGCGACGACGGCACACCGCACCCCACCGCGGGGGCACTGCAGATCGTGTTCTGCGACCTGGGCACCCCCTCGACCGAGCGGTGGAACGTCTACGACGCCCTGCGCGACGAGCTGGCCGCCCGGGGCCTGCCCCGCGGGCAGGTGCGGTTCATGCACGAGGCCAGCACCGACGCCGCCAAGGGCGCCCTGTTCGCCGCTGCCCGCTCCGGCGAGGTCGCGGTGCTCGTCGGCTCCACCGAGCGCATGGGGGTCGGGACCAACGTGCAGCGCCGGGCCGTGGCGCTGCACCACCTCGACTGCCCGTGGCGCCCGGCCGATCTGCACCAACGCGACGGGCGCATCCTGCGCCAGGGCAACCAGTACGACGAGGTGCAGGTCCTGCGCTACGTCACCGAGGGCAGCTTCGACGGCTACTTGTGGCAGACCGTGGAACGCAAGTCCCGGTTCATCGACCAGGTCATGCACGGCCGCCTCGACGTCCGCGAGATCGAGGACATCGGCGAGAGCACGCTGTCCTTCGACGAGGTCAAAGCCCTCGCCTCCGGTGACCCCCGGGTGCTGGAGAAGGCGCAAGTCGACGCCGAGGTGACCCGGCTCGAACGGCTCGAACGGTCCCACAGCACAAGCCAAGCCCGACTGGGCCGCACCATCGACGAGCGCACCGACGCCGTCACCCGCCACACCGGCGACGTTGAGCGGATCGACGCCGCCCTGACCGCCCGCGAACCCACCCGCGGCGGCGCCTTCCGAGCCACGATCGACGGGCGGGCGTTCACCGAGCGGCCTGCGTTCGCCGAGGCGCTCGCCGCCCGCCTCGCCGCCCCGACCGGGGCGCCCAGCGGACACACCGAACATCTGGGGCGTCTCGGCGGGCTGAGCCTGACCGTCACCCAGCACCGCGACGTCAACGGAGAACGCGGGGTGGCTCTCGAGTGGGCCGAAGCGCCCGGGGAACCGGTCAGCATCACCGTGTCGCAGCTCGACCCGCGCCCGCTGGGCACCGTGGCCAGCCTCGAATCCCGCCTCGAGGGTCTCGACCGGCGCCGCGACCGCGCCCACGCCGAGATCGCCGACGCGCACCAGGAGATCGACCGCGCCCGCGCCCAGCTCGGGCAACCCTTCACCCGCGCCGACGACCTCGCCGCAGCCCGCGTCCGGGCCGAGGAACTGCGCGCCGAGATGACCGAGCTCGCCACCGCCACCCCCGTGACCGCGGACGTCGGCCCCGACACCCCCGGGCCCGACACCGCTGAGCCCGACACCGCTGAGCTGGACACCGCTGAGCTGGACACCGAACCGGGCCCGGCCGAGCAGCAACAACCCGGGCCACTGGCGCGGCCACAACAGCCCGCCCACCCGCCGGAACCCGACCCTGCGCATCGAAGAGGCGAGCCCGGCGCCGAGCCCGGCCACGCCGGCCACGCCGGCCACGCCGGCCACGCCGGCCACGACAACACCGACGCAGAGCAGGCGTCGTCTCCCGGTGAGCCGCGCGGGGCACGACGGGCCCTGTTCGACCAGATCATCGCCGACCACGCCGCCGAGTACGGCGGCCCCGACGCGCCCACCGGAGGTGGCTCGGTCAACGCCGCACGCTATCTGGTCGAAGGCCACCTGCCCCACGTCACGGGCGCCGAGTGGGACTGGCTCGAGGCCCACCTGCGCCGCAGCCCCGAGCTGATGGGCGGGCCGGTACTGACCCAACAGCAACGCGCCGAGCGCGGCGCCCAGCGCGACGCCGACGGCGACGGGCTCGCCGCCGACGCCCGCCGACACTTCGAGGCCGGCGACCACCAGGGAGCCACCAACCTCATCGACCGCGCCGAGGTCGCCAACCCCACCCAGGCCGACAAGTGGGACCGCATCCGCTCGGTGATCGACCACGCGCGCGAGACCACCCCATCCGCCGACACCGCCGCTGACGGGGGCGACCGGCAGCTCTCAGCCGGGCAGGACCACGTCGAAGGTGGTCTCCACGGCGCCGACCGCGCCCACCACGCTGTCGAGCCCGCCGCCGAGGAACCCGACCAGGTGGGGCTGGGCTCGGGTGCCGTAGAACGCGCCCGGGCCGCGATCACCCGGCGCAACACCGAACGCTCCTCGCTCGACGACGCCGACTTCGAGCGCCGCTCGGCCGCGGAGCCCGACCCCGGCATCGCGCCGGAACACCAGATCGAGCGCGACTGACAGTGAGGGGCGGGTCCACGGGCCTGTCATTTGATGTGGGGCGTCACTGGACACCGTGGGGACCGCATTACGTGCGGGCTCGGTCGGTGTGCTGGCGTGACCCGGCGCGACGTCGCAGGGGATCGTCCGGCAGGATGAGCATCGTGGTCAGGAACCCTCGCGGGGTCGGATCGCGCGGGCGGGCAGCAGGCCGAATTCGACCCGCTTGCCGGGCCGCGGGTCGGGGCGGGTGAAGGGCACCGTGTACGACACGACCCCGAGCCACTGGCCGTCGTCGGTGCCGCGTTCCCAGCCGTGCAGGACGCCGTGGACCTCTCCGGAGCACTCCAGTCGCCCGCGGCGGGTCACCCCGGGATACATCGGCCGCTGCTCCTCCCCGGCCTCGTCGACGGACACGGCGTCTGTATCGGGAGGAGCGGTCGCGTAGAGCGCGTCGAGGTCGACCCACACAGGGCGGCGCGGCGGCTCACCGCCCTGCCCACCGCTGCGGCCCCAGCCCGACGGCAGACGCCCGGACCCGCCCAGTCCGGCTTCTTCCATCGCTCGCCACCTCCTCCCCGGATTAGAACACGTGTTCGAGTTCGGTGGTGGGAGCATGAGAGGGCGGTCGACGATGAGGCACGCTGCGGGTCATGCGGCGACTCGTGCGGACCTGGTTGGTGTTTCGGCGAGAAGGTCGACGCCTGGGACTGATCGCGGTGGCCCGGGGCTGGTCGTGACCGACGGCGGCGCACCCGAGGAACCGCCGGCCAGTGAGGGATCCATGGATCCGCTACTGAGCGAGCTTGAGGTGGCCGTCGACGAGGCGATGTCCCCGGCGAGTGGGCTGGTGTGGGGCCCGGTACCGGTCTGGGGCCCGGCGTCGTCTCCCCGGCGCGACGAGCTCGACGCTCACCACGGCGCCGACGGCTCCTACCGCCCCACCCCCGAGGAGATCGCCGCGCTGAGGCGCGCCAACGGGCTCGCTGACCCTGAGTGATGTTGACGGCCTGGTCACGGCCGTCTCCTGGTCTGCGCTCGCGGTGGTAGACCGGGCCGGTGCAGCACGCGTCCCACGGTGCCCACGACCTCGACCCGGATCGACGTACGCCGCCGGCCGGGAAGGTCCGGCGGGTGGAGTCGATGCTGGCCACGGCAGGCCCTCGCCCTCCGTCGCCGGGGTGCTGGCGCCGGGAGCGTGGGCAGAATTCAAATTCGACGGTTATCGCGTGTCCGCGGCGGCGGACCGTGACGGTGTCCGTCTCATCAGTCGCCATGCCCGCTCCCTGACCGCGGCGTTCCCCGAGGTCGCCGCCGCGGTGGCCGTTCTGGCTGGCGGGCGGACGCTGCTGCTCGACGGTGAGGTCGTCGCCCCCGGAGCAGGCGGCGCACCGGACTTCGAGGCTCTCCAAAGCCGAGCGCGTACGCGGGCGTCGATCCCGGTGCAGGCCAGGGTTCCTGTGCGGTTCATCGTGTTCGACCTGCTGCACATCGAGGGCCGGGACCTGACGGGGGCGCCGCTGGGCGAGCGCCGGCGTCTGCTCGAGCAGCTCCTGCATGCCCCGCCGGCCGCACTCGCCCTGTCCCCGACCTTCGTGGGCGCCGCGCCGGAGCAGCTGCTCGCGATCGCCGCCGGCCACGGCCTGGAGGGGCTGGTGTGCAAGCGGGCCGCATCGCTGTATCAGCCCGGGCGCCGCTCGCGGGCCTGGATCAAGACCGTCCTGGCCCAGAGCACCGAAGTGACCGTCATCGGCTGCGCGCGAGGTCGGGCCCGCCATCCCGATGGTGTCGGGGCCCTGCTGGTCGCGGTCCTCGACCAGGACGGGCAGCTGCGCTACGCAGGCCAGGTGGAGACCGGCTGGACCCGCGACGAGCACACCGAGCTGGCCACTGCCCTGGCACGGCTGGCCATCGACCGGTGTCCACTACCCAACACCTCACCACCGGCGGTGGCGGGAGCGCGCTGGGCGCTGCCTGAGCTGACCGGCCGGGTCCAGTTCCGCCACTACACACGGGCTGGGCTGCTGCGCCATCCCAGCTGGAAGGGTCTTCTCCTGCGCTGAGAGGGGCAGCGGTCGTAGCGACCGCGGCGCGCTGCGCGCGTCCCCGGCGCGCCCGGGACACCGTCGTAGGGTCACCCCCGGTGGCGGTGCTCCGGTGCCGGTGGGCCGGTGGCGGTGGGCCGCTGGATCGCTGGATCGCTGGATCGCTGGATCGCTGGATCGCTGGTGCAATCTGGACCACCACGACCGCCGCTACCTCGACAACGCGATAGCTCTCTTTGAGTCGCCGGGCTCGGCAAGCTGCGCAGGAGATCGATCTCTTTCACCTCGATCATCGACACCTCCCGGTAGGTCATGCGGCGACCACAGCGGCCGCACGACCAACCGAAAGGGAGCCACGCCGGGTGGTCCCATCACTGGCAAACAGGTCCCATGCTCGTGGCAGAACTACGCCTCAGCCGGTCCCATCCTCGTGGCAACTGACACCCGCCGCCGGCGGCGCATCTGATCGCCCGCTCGCACTCCCTGCCCGCAGCGCTCGTCGAGCCGGGGGCGACGTTGCCCGGGGTGGGTTGCCCCCGCGCGGCGCTGAGCTCTCCGACAGAACACGACGGGCGCCGCCCTCCGGGAAGGAGGACGGCGCCCCAGCGGCGGCAGGTCGGGCCTGCGACTCAGTGCCAGCTGGCGTCGCGGTGCCAGCTGGCGTCGCGGCGCCAGATGGCGTCGCGGACCGTCATGGCAAAGTTACTCATCGGCAATCTCCTTGTGATACGGGTCACCATCGCTGCGACATGCGCGTTATGAGTCGCCAATTAGGAAAAGGCAGCGACTACGGCCTGTGACATTTGCAGCGATCGAGGACCTCGGGATTCACCCGAGAGTGTTCCCAGGCTAGGTCCAGTGTCCAAGACATTCCACTGCGTCGTCATCGGACATTCGAGCGTCCGCCAGACGAGTGGCGCGTGCGCACGCCCAGTTCGGCACCACAGCGCCTCGCCTATTCGCTACGGTTGTGGGCCAATCGGATTGAACTTCTCGTCGTGAAAGCACGAAGTGACTACGACGTGAATACGGAGGGAGACACAGGGGGGCCGTCCCTGTCCGCGCCGGGCACACCCTGGGTCAAGCGGCTCGGTTCCCCCACCGACAACCTGCTGGGCCTCGGGGTCCTGGCCCTGGGCATCGTCCTCGCGGAGCTGGCCCAGACCGCGCCGTGGCTGATCCCGGTACTGCTGCTGCCGCTGCTGGCGATGCACCGCGGTTTCCTGGTGCAGCAACTCGCCCGGGCGGCGCACACCGACACCAAGACCGGCCTCGCCACCGCCGTGCACTGGCAGGCGGGGGCGACCCGCACGCTCGCCCGCGCCCGCCGTCGGTGCGCGGCCCTCGGAGTTCTCATGATCGACCTCGACGACTTCAAAGGTGTCAACGACCGCCACGGCCACCTCGTCGGGGACCAGGTCCTGCGCGCGGTGGCCGACGTGCTGCGCACCGAGGTCGGCACCCACGACGCGGTCGGGCGCTTCGGCGGCGAGGAGTTCGTCGTGCTGCTCACCGACCTCCACCCGGCCCAAGCCCCCCACCGAGCCGGCGCGAGCGCTGAACGCCTCCGCGAGCGCGTCACCGCGATCGAGTTCCCCAACCACCACCCGCGACGGCACCACCCCCGATGGCACCACCACCGACGGCACCACCACCGTGACCGGGCTGTCGGTGTCCATCGGGATCGCGGTGTTCCCCGGCGCCGCCGACACCATCGACGACCTACTGATCGCCGCGGACGCCGCGCTCTACGACGCCAAACACGCCGGACGCAACCGGGTCCGCCACGCCCCCCGCGTCTGACGCGCACCCACCGCGGCCGAGGCCTGCCGCCGGCTCCACCACGATGACGCCGCTACGAGCCACCGGCGTGGCCTACCCAGGGGCCGGACCGGGCCCGGACCCAACGAGCGGGGCGCCTCGGTCACCCAGCGTCCATCCCGACGGGTCGGGCGATGCGTCCGCGGCGACCAAGGCCGACGTGCCGCAAACACTTCCGCGCCCGGCCGATGCTATGACCGACCCCGGTGATATGCCGCGGTCACGTTGCGGGGAATGCGGCCACGGTCGGAGACGGTGTAGCCGTGGCTCCGGGCCCATTCCCGGATCGCGCGGCTCTGCTCACGGTCCACCACCGCCGAGGATGACCCACCCGCCCGGCGCGGCGAACCGGGCCCGCGGGGAACCTCGACCCCGACGACGTCGAAGCGCTGATCGCCGCCCGCACCTTCGACCTCACCAACCCGACCCACTGGCTTGGCTGACCCGAGGTCGAACCGCTGAAGTCCAACCGCCGAGCCGCCCCCTGTCGAGCTCGACGGGGTCGGGGACGAGGGGCTGGTCACTGTGGCGGCGCTGGGGAGAAAGCGCCCGGGCGACCGGATGGGGGCGACCGAAGGTCACTCCCGGATCAATGCACCGGGCTCACGGGGCGTGGCTGAGGTGGCGGTCAAGGCCGTGCGCGTCCGCGGTGACCGCCCAGGCGGCGGGGTCGCCGTCGAGCGTCTCCACGTCGTCGAGGGTGCCGACCCCGGCGCTCGTCCCACCAGATGATCTGCGGGAGCGGTTGTCCCAGCTGACCTTCCAAGCTCTCGACGTGGTCCTGGACGTCCCGGCGACGATGTCCACGTTCTCTACAGCGTCGGGTGTCTTCTCTCGACTCTCCGTCCATTTCAGGAGTGGTCCCGACGTCGTGTACGTGGAACTCCCCGCGGCTCAGGCATCGGGTAGGCCATCAGCCGCCGGTGGGGGCGGGGCCCGTCAGGTCAACGTGGGTGATCCGCAGCCCCGCCGCGCCGGGCGTCGACGCCGACCGCGACATGCTCGACGAGGCCGCTCTCCAGGCCACCCGCGCAGGAATCGAGCACGTCACGTGGCGCCACCTGCGCGCCGAGCAACTGCCCGCCGACGTCGCCGAACCCTCCGTGGTCACCTTCGCCCGGTCGTTCCACTGGACCGACCGGCCTCGCGTCGCGAGCATCGTGCGCTCGATGCTCGCCGAAGGCGGTGGTGCACGTCGGGGCCACGACCCACGAGGCGGCGACACGCTATCCTTAACGATGTGAACATCAGGGCGCTCCACGCCCGGCGCGAGCCATGTGAGCCGGGCGCGCAGGAATCGCTGGATGATCCTCACCACGGTGTTAACGAAGCGGTCACAGCCCCGTCTGTCTGCCCTGGATGTAACCGGGTGCTTCCCGACGCGGATCAGGTATGTCCGACCTGTGAGCTGTCCCCGGACGGCCGTCGCCAGGTCGGGCGGATACGAGCCAAGAAGCCGCGGTAAGTCGGATTCCGCTGCATCCATGCGGTAAGGCGCCCGCGCGGACTTCCTATTCTGGACTGGCGTCCACCCCTTCAAGGCCCAGGATTCCCGAAGCTGCCGGGAAGTGCAAAGTAGCTGAGCGACCGCAAGGTGGCGCTGGAAGCGCCCGGCAGCTGGCAGTTCACGGCCGGCGCCCGATGGTGCGCCACATGCCCGACGGGCCCTGCGTGTGGTGGCCGATCCTGAGGTCGGCCGTGGTGAGTTGCTCAGCGACCCAGTCGGCGGACAGGCGCAGCTTGGGGTAGCTGCTGGCGGTCATGGTCCAGCCGTCTGGGGTGCGGGTGTGGACGACGTCGTGGACCTCGACGGCGTCGGGGCTGGTGAACTCCAGGAAGCACAGCATGACTCGGTCGGGGTCGCTGCGGACCGGGATGAACCGGTCGGTGCCGTGCAACTCGTCGACCAGCGCCCGGTAGGTCAGCAGCAGCGCTCCGCCCGGCTGCAGCGCTCGGGCGACGCCGGTGAACATGTCGGTGACCGCATCGCCGTCCGAGGTGCCGACGGGGCGCGTCAGGATGGTGCCGCGCGGTCGAGCAGTTCGTCCCGGCCCCGGTGCACCACGGAGCCGTCGCGGCGTCCGAGGACCTCGCCCAGGGTGTAGCGCTCGGCCAGGCGCCCGGGAAGGACCGACCCGGCCCGCGCCCCGTCGTCGTCCATCCCGCTCCGGGCCCTCCCCGAGTCGATGATCCACAGCTAGGTGCGGTGCCCTGGCAGCAGCACGAGGCGTCGTTCCGGGGTGCCACGCTGGTGCGGACGGTGGTGAACCAGCACGCCGGGCCCGGGCGGGAGCCGCGGACGGCCCTTACGGGCGGGCGGCGCTGGTTAGTCGTGCGGCTAGCGCGGCGAGTTCGTCGCGCAGGGCGTCTGGGCGCAAGACGGTGAACCCCCACTTCATGCTGGCGAGCTGGCGGGCGGCCCCGTCGAGATGCTCCGCGCGGGTCCGCAGCAGCACGCCACCCTCGGTGGCGGTCAGGCTGCCGAGGGTTCGCGGGATGTCGGCGACGGCCTGTTCGAGGGTGCAGTGCAGCAGGACCTCGACCTCGTGGGTCCAGGGCACGCTGGCTAGACCGGCAATCACCGTGGCGACGGCGTCGAAGTCGGCCGGCGGGGTGAACGCCCGGCCGGTGGGCGTGACCTCGTAGATCCGGTCGAGCCGGAAGGTGCGCACCTCGCCGCGGCGGTGATCGTGTCCGGTGACGTACCAGCGCCCGCTGTGGGACACCAGCCCGTACGGGTCGAGGTCGCGGTCGGTCTCCGCGCCGGCGTGCGAGGTGTAGCGCAAAGCCACCCCCCGGTGTCCGGCGGTGGCCTCGGCCAGCGCCAGCAGGGTGCCCGCGGCGGGTGCGGCCGTCGGTTCCCGGGCCGGGGTGGTGAACTGCGCGGTGCCGGCGACGGCGTCCACGCGGTCCGCGGAGGCGGCGGGCAGCAGGCGGCGCAGCTTGAGCAGGGCCTGCCCGGTGGCCGGGGCGGTGGCCACCAGTCCCATCCGCTCGGCCACCAGGAGCCCGAGGACCGCGGCGACGGCCTCGTCGTCGGTGAGCGCGACCGGCGGCATCGTCGCGCCGCGCCCGACCCGGTACCCGCCGTGCCGGCCGCGGTCGGCGGTGACGACGACGCCCAGCTCGCCGAGCCGGGCGACGCCCCGCCGCACCGTGCGCACGTCGACCCCGAGCCGTTCCGCGAGCTCCGCCCCGGTGCGCCCGGGACGGCTCTGCAGCAGCTCGAGCAGGTGCAACAGCCGGGTCGCGGCGACTGCGGCATCGCTCATGGAGCCCCACCGCAACCCGGCGAAGAATCAGGGCCGTTTCTGTCCACATTCGATTTTAGCCTTCGAGGACGACCAACCAGCGACGCGAGGGTGGAGATCATGGCGACGATCGTGCTGGTGCCGGGGTTCTGGCTGGGGGCCTGGGCGTGGGACGCGGTGGCGGCCGGGGGACACGACGTACACGCGGTGACACTGTCCGGGCCGGGTGACGGTGTCGACGCCGAGACCCACGTCGCGGACGCGGTCCGGGCGGTCGAGGGGACCGGCCGGGACGACGTGGTCCTGGTCGGGCACAGCGGCGGCGGGCCGGTCGTGGCCGCGGCGGCGGAGCGGGTGCGGGTGGGCCATGTGGTGCACGTCGACACCGGCCCGCTGCCGGACGGCTGGGCGAACGTCGACTTTTTTGACTCGGAGCTGGCGGCTGTCACTCGCGAGAACATCGCCGGTCCCGGGCGCGGTGTGGCGCATCCGATGCTCCCGGACGAGGTGCTGGGTCGGGGCGGCGCCCTGGAGCAATGCCGGTAAGTTAGGCGGTCAGCTTCCTGAAGATGTGGATCTTGGCGGGTCCGTCGTGGACTTGGTTGCGGTCGGTCGGTCGTTTGATGTGGTGGCTGTGGGCTCGGTATCTTTTGACCTTTC
>JAABUP010002879.1_pt1 | contig 31879 bp, 43 predicted proteins | sample 5559201 | NCBI WGS metagenome assembly JAABUP01 (sample SAMN10711887, study PRJNA513373) | rock metagenome | isolation source: Antarctica rocks | place: Antarctica
ACTGGCTGGCCTCACCGCCATTTGTATTGCGCACAGCATTCACTCCAAGGTTTCTGTTGAAGCAGTGCCATTACTGTAAGCAGACTTTTGACGGCAGCTGTACAATTGCAAGGGACATAACAAGCCCAGCGAAGGGGGACTTTTCTGCAGAGCTTGGTGCGGCAAAGTCAATCGACCTTACCTGGCAGATTCTGACGACGCTGCCAAAGTAAGTGGCCGGTGTAAATCATATGACTCCGCCTCTCGTCAGCCCATGACATGCATTTTGGCGTTTAAACAGCTGCACCAGCTACGGAAAGCTTTGTGATCACTCCGGGCAGATCTCGTTACGTCGCCGTGCACAAACGAGCAAGCTTGAGTTTCTGTGTGCGGGTCACATACGCGCAACTTTTGGACAAGCTAATCGATAGCATGTTAGACAACCACAGCGAGCCTCTGTTAGGTCAAGAGCCCACACAGGAAGAGGTTCCGGAAGACCTTGAGAGGGGTCTGAGCGGACAACCAGGCCATGATTTCCGGCATCTGATCGAGGCGCAGCCAGAAGCAGTCATCAGGTACCTCTCGGCCGCTTGCCTGCCAGCTCAAACGATCATGTTTGTTTGCCCCACTAGACCTGCCTGATGTGTTCGTCTGCAGATATTTGGAAAAACATGGTGTCAGTCAACTTGGATCGTTTCATGTTCCGGTATGACATCTGCATTTGCTTCTGACCTTGAGTAGCTTTGTATGCACTGGGATTTGTAGTCAGCTTGTTGACTGCTTGACTGCTCAGGATTCAGTGGTGTTTCCCCTGATCCGAAGTACTGGCATGATCACGCTGGGGAGCGAGCATCACTCCATTGACTTTGAAGCAGTATGGCGTGAGAGGATGCAAGTGCCTGAAAATCTTGATCATCTTGTGGGCTCACATGAAGGTGTGTGATGTCAAGTGACACCAGTTCATGCAGGCTTACTGTGTTCCGCCATGTCAGCTATGGCAAGCACTATCATGTGATGGCTACCTAGCATCTTTGCAACATATATAAATTCTGCTTATATATTCCATATATAAATCTTGATAGAGGCTAAAATGGTCAAAGTCTTGTCTTGAACTTGCTGTGATTCTGTGCAGAGGCAGCGTCTCTGACTCCCTGCCGACTTTCAAAGACATTTTCTTAATAAATCTGATTGACCAAGGGCTGGCAAATGTCGTTTCCCCACCGTGATTGCATTAGTCATACTGCAAAGTTGCAATGCAGATATGACATCAAGGTGTGTGCAGCTCAGGGTGGTCACTGGTCTGGCATGGTGGAGGTAGAGGCTCATGTGGTCAACATTCGAAACGCAGTGGCAGCTGATGATGAAGGACTCCTGAAACCCCTTCTGAAGCGGTGGCAGGATGAAGCTTGCTCTCAGATGGTCTTTGGCTTGCCAGCAGTGCGTGCTGTCATCAATTTCAAGTGGGACAGGTAAATCATACTCGTGGTGTAGCAGCGCCTCTTGTGTCATGCTCAGTAGTGTGCCTAGCTGCCCTGCCCTGCCCTGCCCTGCCCTGCCCTGCCCTGCCCTGCCCTGCCCTGCCCTGCCCTGCCCTGCCCTGCCCTGCCTTGCCCTGCCCTGCCCTGCCAGAATGACAACATGCTGGCACCAACGCATTCTGAACAACTGTTCCCATCCAGACAGTGACTGTGATACACTTCCTCCTACTCTTGCAAACCTGTGACATACATTGCAGATGGGCACGACCTCTCATGATCATTGAGTTTGGCTGCTATGTAATGTGGCTCCTGGCTTTCCAGATCTTCTTGCTGCTGTTTCAGGTGAGTCGTTGTCCTCGTACAGCTTGCTGCAGTGGCTACCTTGATACAGGCTGTGCGGTGTCCTGCGTATTTGCCTATCTGCTGCTTAAGACTGCTTTCAGCATGCTGAACTCACAGAACTGAATATGACGGTCTATGCGTGCAATTCAACCTAGTAATGTTGTCTGTGCCAATATCCTCAAGCGACTGTTATACTGCACATAACATGCACGCATACATGGACATCAAATTTTGTATCATGTTAACTATGGCAAAGTTCCCAAGCAATCTCAACTTTTAAACCGATTGTGCACTCATCATGCACGTGATCATGGAAGGAATGAATGCAGGAAGAGGACCTGTCCAAGAGCCTGCTTGAGCTTTTGGAGAGCCCCTATGGTTTTGCTATACTGGCCTCTGAGGCTGTTGCTCTGCTGGCCATGGCCCCTTTTGTGTACCTGGAGGTCTGCACTGTCATTGAATTTGGGCCCTCCAGATGGCTGAGCACCTGGAACTTGATCAATATGATCACTTACATACTGCAGGTATTTGCTTTGCGTATTTGTGTCAGCACACCATTGCTGACCCTCACAGCCATAGCAATACATAGGAGGCTTGACAGCAGTCTGATCAAATTCTTCACCAAAGCATTATATTGCTTTCATGTGCCCACCATAAGACTTTAGTAGTGCTTCTGTCACAGATGCTGATGCTGCGTCCTGTGACTCTTGATACGAAAGCTGATATGCTTGTAGCATGGCCATGATGTACAGCCAACTTTGCTTTGAATGTTGCGATGCTTGTGCTGTTCTGCATTTGCTCTGCATGATCTGGACTACAGGACAAGTGCATCATAAACTGGCTATACTGATTGGTGGGGTGTTGCAGGTGGCCATTGATGTGATGCATGTGGGCAGGCTGTATGTGGGTAGTGAGACACTATCCCTCTTCATTGCTGCTCAGTGCCTGCTGCTGTGGCTCAGGTTCCAGTTCTTTGTCAGGTAACCATGCGCTGGACAACTCACATGGAATGCATGCGTTTTGGGTCAGAATCTTGTGCCAGTGTCTCTTTTGGAAGACGCAAGCATCCCTTTGATGCTGTAAATGCGTGAAAAAGCATCGTAGACATGTTGCGCTGTGACCTGATACAAGCAAACTGTCCAGTCTGCCAGCCTTTTGCCACGTCTCAATGCTACACTTCTTGCATTGGCCGCCCACAACCTGGTATGCACAAGTACAGAATTGACAATGGACATGCAGACGTGAGGTATGAGATGGCAGCTATATGACAGCTGACTGGGCTGCCTGCAGGGTGTTTCAGCCCACCAAGAATGCCTTTGTGGACACTCTGCAGTCCATTCTGGATGATGTGAAGTGGTCCCTGCTGTTCTTGGTGCTCACCATGTGGGGCTTTGCAGGAGCCTTCTACATCCTCTTCAGGGAAGACCAGGCTGAGTATGAGGTAAGCAGCAAGCCACTTGCTTCTGACCAAGGTCGTGACAAACAACATAGCTAGCATGCACTAGGACCAACACAGCTTCTTATGGTGATATTTATTGCCTTTGGAGTGTAGCTTGCCTGGTCTTCATGGGTTTGACTGCATACATGAGGGACAAATGCAAGCGATCGCTAGTCATTGCTGTGTAGCAAACAGCTTGTGCTCTGGCTATATGCATGCAAGAAACACTGCCAATTAAAGCATTCCTTGCTGCTCATGCACTTTGTCTGCAGCTGCTTAGGTTGTACAATGTGTCCAAGCCAGCTGTGCATCTCAGGCCACTGCGTCAGATCCAAGCCTGCTTTGAAATTGTGCAATGGTGTTAAAACATTACACATCAAGCTGTGCAGGCAATACATATCAGGATCATACATTTCAACACTGCTGTCAAGAAGAATAGATGTCACGCGTCCCATGCTTGCTTCGTTGTGCAGGAGTTCAACACCATCTGGCACAGTTGGTTGACCCTCTTCAGCTTCATGATGACTGGCTTTGAGTTTGGCATCTTCTATGAGTGCAGCAACCCTGAGGCCGCCACCCTCCTCATGGTGCTCTACATGTTTGTTGTGGCTGTCATCTTCCTCAACCTCCTCATTGGCATCATGGCAGACTCCTGGAAAACAGTAAGCTTCTCATGTGCTGTCTCATGTAGTGTCACACTCTGTTTTGTTTCATACGGTCACAACCGCACTCTGAGCTGGCTTGGTGATGTACTTCATGAGCATCAGATGACATGGATGCTGGGTTGCTAGGTTGCACGCCAGCTGCCATGCTGCACCTTGCTTGAGGCGCGATGACCTGTAAAGTTGACGTAAATCAGAATTTACAGGGTGATGCATAGCTGAATGCTGAAATGACAAGCTGCCTGCAACATCCCGCATGCATACGCTGAAGTTAGACCAGTACATCTTGCTGCTGATCTCAATGCACACCTCACGCATACACCACACAGTCATGTCCTCAAAAATGACCTTTGTCTTCTTCTATGTGTGGCCAGACAGACTTGCGCATGCTGGCTGTCTGAAGCATTGTAATCTCTTTCTCAGTAGCAAGTGCATCACAGGCAAAGGAGAATGAAGGGCTTCGTTTTCTGACAAGCAAGGCAGGGGTGATAGATGAGCTGGAGTACACCATGCCCCGCTGGCTCAAAAGGCGCAACCCTGGCTGGTACCCCCCCTACGTCCACATTCTCCGGGTAAGCTTCCTGGGGGGGAGGGGGGGCGGGGGGCATCCAGACTGCCCTTAACAAATGGCTGTGCTAACTCACTTCATTGATGCAAAGCTTGCTAAGGAAGCTGCCACAGAACCGGATTGGCAGGTTTATTGCAAGCTCTGATCAAGTTCTTGCATCTGTCATTGCTTTCGGATCCCAGGCTTTACGGGAGTATCGCAACTTCAGCCCTCTTTACAAACCTATTATCAGTCACAATCTTGAAAGGCCTGCTGATGTTTGCCTCCAGTCACCTGTCAACGCAATCCTGAAGGTCATCATAGGCATTTTTGATCAGACCAAGGCGGACAGTGTCAGGGCCTGTTCAGGCCAGGGACCTTACATTTGCTGCCAAGTGCTTGCCTCTACATATTGATGCATGCATGTAGGTGAATCCAGAGAGTGCTGATGAGGTGGAGATGGACTCCATGTGGACTCGCCATGGTGTACATCCTGGGGATAGTATCCTGAATGACAAATCAGTGAGTGTGTTTGACCTGACTGCTGACACACAATGTGCTTCTAGTCTGCAAGTCTGCATGACGTGATCGCAGGCATGCAGCATGGCAATGCTGTACTCTTTGGTTATCTTGCATGATGTACATGCAGATCTGCAATAGGCTCTTCTTAGCTACAGCAATGCATGCTTGACTGTGTCAGAAGCCAGCTGGCTAGATGCATAAAACATGCTTGACATGCTTATATGCAGCATATGTGTGTGCAGTACCTTATTGGTCAGCTTGTGCTTTGCGAAGGTCAGCTTGTAGGGTAGCAACAAGTGTCTGTGAAGGATGACGTGACATTCTGTCTCCTGTTGCAGGAATTGAGTGTGAAGCTGACCAAGCTTAGCAAACAACTGCAAGCAAACCAGATTTCATTAGATGAAATTAGAACACTTCTGAGGCAAAACGGCTTAGCAGGGTCAAATGCATTTCAGGACGTCTCCCGTCATTAAGATGGCATGAATGCTGCAGATGGAAACACTGCAGCAGAAAGTGATCGATCAGCCTGTACAAGTATGCAGGGCTTTGTTTTTGACATTGCCAAATTGGCAACAACGGCAGATATGACAGGCTATGAGCAAGCTCAGCTATGCATTTAGTCACAGGTCATCTCCTAGGAGGCCTGAGGCTGATTGCTTCTGCACTTAAGGCGGATTGACAAGTCTTGGATTGTTGCATATGCAATACTCTGCTACAATATAATTTGGCTTGTGTCTGACTAACCCCTGGGCAAGGGGTTGTCTGTGCTCCTGTGTGTTGTGGCTCTGCTAGGTGCTTGACATAGGCTCCAGATGAAGTTCTAGATTGCACCTGGTCAGGTTACTCAACTTGAAAGTGTTTCAAGCGTATGCAAAGAGTGTGTGCCATAACTTTGTTGTTGATGGCATCAGTAAACAACAACAGTTCCGGCAAGGGAGTTGTATAATACATGGCAGAAGCTTCTTCACACATACAGGCTGCACCCATGCAGAATCGGGCAAGAAAGCCAAACAAACTCATGCAGAGTGGCCATCACAAGCTGGCCACATGTTACCAAGGCTTAAGCTGGCATAATGTCAGTCTCAAGCTTTGCACAATCTGCTGCAGTGACGGGCTCCAGCTGCACTTTATGAGGGTGTGCATACAAGCTGACCAGCAACACAAGAGGATATTGGTCATCAGTTAGACTCAGTGCTGCCTGCATGGGGTTAGGAGCTCGGCTGCTAGTGAAAGTCATACGCATCTTGTGCAGGTCAACTTGCAGCACCAGGCAGTCTCCAGCTTGCCACTGCACCAGCTGGCCAGTGGTGGGGCCAATGCCAGCAGCAAGGCCAGCTTTATACGTACGACTAGCATTGCAAAATCCAAATCTGGCACTTTCTGGAACGTTCTCATGCTTTGAGAGGTCAGACTGTGTGCAGACCCCAAAGAACATGTCAACGCTGGTCTTGCTTAGCCCGCAGATTCTCAGTTTGTAATAGTATGTTTCGCCTGCAAGCATTGGCAAGTTGCCCTGCACGTCTCTCCTGCCTTCTACATTGCATCCAGATCTACTGCTGGCAGTCAGCGCATCCTGACTTAGGAGGATGTGCCTGTGATGTGTGGCAAATCGTGCCTGGCTATATCCCATGTACTCTTCAAGGCCCAGATACTTGATCAAGCCCTGATACTCATGCTCCTTCTCTAAAGTTACTGAAGGTGAATGGGTGATGCGGCCCAAAGTATTGTCCATGCATCGAGCTCTCAAATAGGTCAGAACTATCTGGAAGCAGTAAGGGTCAAAGTCCAGAAACACACGGCCTTGAGCATCCCTGTCAAGGCACTGTTCCCAACGTCCACTGAATCTGGCAGCCAAGGACGATCCTTTTGCCTGCATGCCGTTAGAAATTCCAAAATGCACAGAACAAACTGTGTGTGTATGTAAAGGAAGGTAGGTGTAGTATGGTAAATAAAGTGGCCAACCTGTGTTAGAGTGGAGCGTTTTGTCGACAATATTGTTCCCCCGACATTTATGTCGACAACATCGTTGTCTGCCACTGGAAAAGTGGTCATTTGCTTGTTCTCGTCTGCAAAGTTCTTGGCTCGGTCATCCAACGCTGCTTCTGCCTGCGTAGCACACACATATAGGCTCACGCTTGCTGGAGTAGTCGGACGCCTATGGCTTGCTTTGATTTGGAACAGCCAACGTCACGACGCACGCCACAAAATGCTGCAACGGACCTGTTTGAGTTGTTTCTCTCTCGTATCAAACACGTCAGTAAGTTCTTGCAGCAGTTCATCGGCTTTTCTTTTCATAGAACAAGTGCAGATCTATCACTGTTATTGTTGCTGCTTTGCGTCGATCATAAAGTGCAAAAGGAGGCACAACTCAATTCATGCATTCTGACCAGAGCAAGGATGCCACTATGCGTTTGCGCGTTCGGTAAAAAGAGATCAAAACAGGTCTGAAGGCTCCGAAACCAGAGGGTCAAATTTGGATTGTGAAGCATATTCAAACCATAATGCAAAACCATGCTGACTGAATGAAGTGTGGCAGTTGCAAATAACGTAATATGCATGTCCAGCAATGCATGCAAACGCGATCACGCAGATGTCCTGATCCGAATCGTGTCCTCATGGTCAACAGTGCCGTGTTTGTGACACATAGCTGCCAGGTGTGCATCTGACAAGACTCCCATATGAAAGGTATAAGTGCCTGGGTCAGAACATGGTAAATACTAGTTGTATCAAAGTGTTTGTTGCAGTGGTGTCCATTTCGATGCAGGAAGATATTTTTGCAAACCAGCCTTGTTCCCCTGACTCAGTGAGCTAGGTCTGTTGCTGTTGCGCAAATACGTCAATGGTCGGTCAGAAGGCCTGATGCAGATGATGACCAAAGCTTAAAGCTGTCTGCTGTCTGCAGACATGTGTAGCGTTGCTGGTGGTGCATCTGTGTCTGCAACAGGCGCCACGGCTTGCCCAACTACTGCAGCTGATATCCGTCATCCATGACGGCAGTCTCCAAAAGTGCGCAGCTGTACCTGCTGGTGAGAACTGCCTTGCAGGAGGTAAAAGGATTGCTGCATAGCGACCCAGCGTTCAGCCATTTGCGTGCTAGCTGCCAGACAGTAGCAGTGTGTCTACCAGTACGGGCTGCAAGTTTTGTTTGTCATGCAGACAGTGTCATGTGTACTGCACAAACATACACTTTCTGCAGTGCACTAGAGCCACAGACCCCAAAAAAAATTAGAGAAACATAGATACTGCAACTATAAACCAGCAAGGTGGCCAAATCCACCATCAGATGCTTCATCTGTGCTCAACAGATGCAACATCTGTAGCACTACTAGATTTTTCGCCTGAGCAGGTGTAGCATCTGGAGAGCTGATTTGCATACATTATAGATGCAACAAATGCATATGCAATCAGATGTTGCATCTGGTATGCTTACAGATGTCACAACTGGTGTCAGCGTAGATGTTGCATCTGGTATGTTTACAGATGTCACAACTGGTGTCAGTGTAGATGTTGCATCTGATGTGTTCACAGATGTCACAACTGGTGTCAGTGTAGATGTTGCATCTGCTGTGTTCACAGATGTCACAACTGGTGTCAGTGTAGATGTTGCATCTGCACAGCTGGAAAATCTAGTAGTATCGTAGATGCTACATCTACAGGGCATAGATGTAACTGATGGCATTGTAGATCTCACATCTGGTGATATTCATAGTTCTTACATCTAATGTCAGGACAGATGTCACAACTGATGACAAAGTAGATTTCATATCTAGTCTGCTATACAGATTCTGCATCTGTCACTATTCATAGATCACAAATCTGGTCCTAGGGCAGATGTCACAACTGAGGCCAATGCAGATGTAACAACTGATCTGATGCACAGATTCTGCATCTGCTTGTCTATGAACCCTAACAGACCCTACTCTATCAGCATGCAAGCTGTGACTAAGCTGTGACTAAGCTGACCACCATCACTAAACCCTTGCACTTCAGGCAGTGCTGGCTGGTGCGCTGACTTGTCTGTCACATTTGGCTGCTGCGGCCTGATTGAGTGTGCATGCCCTCTTCTGCCTTTTGGTGTCAGCTGGTTGATTAGTGAGATCTGCAAGCATGTCAAACATTTTGCGAGAAGTGTCCCAATGTGGCCCACCAACAGCCCAATTCCTTCGCACGGCCTGTGCAGAGTTGCAAGACATCGTACAGAGGGGTACACTTGCATAAAGGCGCATCGTCTGCACTGCTGCTTGCTCTTAGCGCTGTACACGCATGTTCAGCCATTATGATACAGCAGCAACAGCATATATTGCCTTTCAATGCATGGCCGAGAGGCTTCTGCTGTGATCACAGCAATATCGAGACGCAAAAGGACCATGCGCTTGGTCATATTTTCTGCAGCAAGACTGTTATTAAGCTAGCAGCAAACCTGATCTTGCATGAGTTTCAAACGGGTTTTTGAGCGCAGTGGCCTGTTGCTCGAGCATAAGACCCAAGGCAAAGGGTCTCCACAATGCTACTGCATGAACTGGGCAGTCATGTGACATGCCCTCAGAAAGCTGCAGCCAGATATGCAGGTTGCTGGCAAGCAATGCTTGCATGGATCTTCCTTACAAAAGCATGCTGGGCCAAGCAACAATAGCCACAACAATTCTTGACAACGTTGCAACCAGACCGACCAGCAGCCACATCAGCAGGAGAGGGACTGTACACATGTGGATACAGCCTCATGCAAAGAATCACCGGGCAGCTCCACAGGGGCCAGCTTCCATAGCACAGGAGAGGGCAAAGCAGCAAGGCAGCCTGCTATGCTGTGCAGCTCCTGCTTGGAAAGTCGGGCAGCTGATCCCATTGACACATATATTGCTCCATGCCCCGCTGTCATGCCTTGGTCAAGGCATGCCTTCAGATCTGCAGGTAGGGGTTTTGGGGTGTCGATATTGCTTGGCCCTATAGACTGCAGTCACAAGGGGTTACATTCATGCTGTATTGATCCCAGGTGCAACACCTGACACATGCAGGTGTCTGTGCCGGCATTGCTAGACTATGTACGGACACTGCAGTTAAAGAGAGCCTTGAGTATGCACTGCGGAGAGGTGTCATATTGCCCAGGCTTGTTTGCTGAGAATTCTTTAGAAACCCAACGTGACTGAATGCAATGTAATTGAATGCAATGTGCATGATGGGCATGGCACTGACGAACGGAAGTGGCTTCCGGATGTTGCAGCTGTTACATCTCAGAGCACATGGTCATTCAATGTCATCCATCAGGATAAGTGACTAAGGTTAAGCTCTAACGGTTGCCCTATGCATATAGTGCCCTATCTGCGCCTGAGGCTGCCCGCTTTGCCCTACCACAGAACGTGTTATCAGTGGCAGCCTGAGGTGTGTGGTGACGTGACCATGAAAGCCAGATGCTGTCTGGTGATGTACTGTATAGCTGTCGTCTTTGGCAGCCAGGACGTCCAAGCGAGCTCATTCTTGGGAATTTCCACCATCGGAGCTCGTTCGCACCAAGCTGTGATTCATCGCATCGGTCGTGAACTGGCAGCGCGAGGTCACACATTCACGATGCTTTTCAGCCACCTGGATGAGGTCTGCATCAGCAGTTTTGGCTCCAACCGAGACCCCGGGTTCAGAACAATCGTATTTCAAGGAGCTCCCTTTGTAGGCACGGAAGAGTGGCTGCAGAATCTCTCACGCGACCCGCAGCAGGTTTGAATGTCTGCTGTCATATATGATCGTATACCTATACTTATGCTAGCAAGCTTGCAAGGGTGTTTGCATCCCCTAGTGAGTCCCATCATGTTGCAGGGTTTTGCGGCAGTTCAGGTAGAGACGCTTGCGACCGCGCACGCTCTGTACTCAGATAAGACCACCCTGCAAAAGCTTCGTGAAGCAGGTGACGATCAGTCACGTTAAGTTACCCTCTTTAGCTTTGTGTGTGTGGGGATGATCATGCATTGCCTGCATATGCCATCCATCTTTGCAGATCGTTACCTCCTGACACATGTTCTTGCTGCATACACTGTGCCAAACGATGTTGCACTTTGCTTTGTCACAGGCTTCTTGATTCCAACCATGTGCGGGTGCAGAATTTGATGTCATTTTGAGGGACCCCTTCAATTGGGCAGCAGGCATACTTGACAACGTGTTGAAAATCCCCAGCATAGAAGTGTTGTCTTTCCACCCAATCCCGCCTGTTTTCAGTGATCCCCTCTTCATTCCTAACCCAGTAGCGTACCTGCCTCAGTTTGGAGCAGGCTTGACACAAAACATGGTGGGCCTGTCTTTTAAGTACTTTTGCTGCTCGCTAGCAATTGCACGTTGCTGTCATCCCGCTCGTTGTCCAAGTTTCTCTTGTGACAAGCTCCTAAGCTTGTTAAATTACCTTTTTGACCCTTTTTCTTTATAATGTGTCTCACTGTGCACATATAGTACATTATACATGTCCTGATGATAATCATGCTCACGATTACAAGCTGGCTGGATTGACAGCTCATCTGGCTTGTCAGCTTAAGGAGTGCTTGCTTCGATCCAGGCTGCAATCATAAAATTCTTTGCTGATTTGCTTTGAGCACCTTCAGCATGACACTGCTGGCAGCGCATATACGTTCCATGCATATATGCCCATGTATATATGCATATTTGTGTGTATGCAGCGGATCCTGGGTGACCCAGAGCAGCACATCACAGCTGCTGTGTAAGCACGCCGACACTGACAGGCTGCCTGCTGCTGCAGACATTCTGGCAGAGATGCAAGAACTTCATTCTGAGTACCTTCGCAAGGCACCTCGTCATGCCACAAATTGAACGCAACAAACAGCAGTTCATGAAGGAGTCTGGGCTGCATGTGCGCAGCTTTGAAAATGGCTTCTCCAGCGCAATTACAGCAATTTCAACTGCTGACTGGGCACTTGAGTTTCCTCGTCCTGTGCCGCCCAATATCCAGGTAAACTCCTGTAAATCCTTTTCTAAATAAGGTAGTCAGGGTGACCTGGAAAGATGTTCACTGCAGCTGCTGCCCTCAAGGCTCTCTTCAGTTGCAGTGAGCATACTTAGTCAAGCAATGCTGGCACAGACACCTGCATGTGTCAGGTGTTGCACCTGGGATCAATACAGCATGAATGTAACCCCTGTGACTGCAGTTTGTAGGGCCAACCAGCATTGACACCCCAAAACCCCTACCTGCAGATCTGAAGGCATTCCTTGACCAAGGCATGGCTGCGGGGCATGGAGCAATATATGTGTCAATGGGATCAATGACCCGACTTTCCAAGCAGGAGCTGCACAGCATAGCAGGCTGCCTTGCTGCTTTGCCCTCTCCTGTGCTATGGAAGCTGGCCCCTGTGGAGCTGCCTGGTGAGTGCCATTCTTTGCATGAGGCTGTATCCAGGGTCCCTCTTCTGCTGATGTGGCTGCTGGTCGGCCTGGTTGCAACAATTGTTGTGGCTATTGTTGCTTGGCCCAGCATGCTTTTGTATGGAAATTCCAAGCAACCTGCATGTTTGGCTGCAGCTTTCTGAGGGCATGTCACATGACTGCCCAGTTCATGCAGTAGCATTGTGGAGACCCATTGCCTTGGGTCTTATGCTGGAGCAACAGGCCACTGCGCTCAAAACCCCATGTTAAACTCATGCAAGATCAGTTTTGCTGCTAGCTTAATAACATTCTCGCTGCAGAAAACATGACCTTCGCGCCATTGGAGGCGCCCAACATTAGGTTTGTCAGCTGGGCACCCCAGAATGATGTGCTGGGGGACCCCTCTGTGAAGGCCTTCATCACTCATGGCGGCAGCAACAGCATGTATGAATCTGCCTTCCACGGAGTTCCTGTGGTGTGCATCCCCTTTATGAGGGATCAGCTGGACAACGCTGCCAAAGTGAGTTGGCTTCATGCTAGTGCGTCCTCTCACATTCTGATTGCCATGCATACATGTCTGAGCTCAATTTTGACCATCACAGATGTCAGGTGCAGCAATGACATCAGGCGCACGGCGTGTGTCAGGTCACATCAAAGCAGATGCAATACAGCAGGATTATACACGGGCTTGAGACAGCTCCGGCACTGCACGGTATTGACGAAAGCATTAGGCAGCCGCAACAGCAGTAAAGCCTACTCATGCCTTGCTCTATGCAAATGTCTTCTGCCAACAGGTAGCGAATATGCCAGAGCCTGAGGCCAGATGACAGTATGCTCAACCTGTGCAATATGAGATGTGGCTGCAGAGCATGCAAATATACTGTACACAGTTGCATACGTATGCAACCGCCTCAAGCAGATGCAAGCTGCACTTGTTGGCAGTCGCGATCTGGGGGTTGACTGTGCAGATTGAGTACCACGGCTTTGGCTTGACTGTACCTGTAGAGAAGCTGACAACCAGCACCATCTCAAAGGCTCTGCAGCGCGTTTTGCATGAGCCGCACTTTCAGGTGAGGTCCAAAAAATGTGGCTTCCCAAATGGGTCTGTAGACTAATTGCCATACCTCCACAACATCTGTATTAGCTATGAGGCTGATGAGCCTTGCAAAGGTGTTGTGCATCGCTTGATAGGCTGCTAAATGTGTATGATCAGGCCTGTGGCGTATGCAAGCCACCAATGTGGGGTGCTCTCTGCTTGGCTTGATATCAAGCATTGCACTTGGTCTGCAAGACAGAAGTTGCCTCTGAGTCCCTTGGGCAGAACTGCTTTGTATTTCCAGAGAAGTGCAATAGTGAGGGTGGAACTCATAGAGTATAGCATCCATTTATCACAAGTCATGCTTGTCAAGCATGAGGCCAGCATTGTTGTGCGAGTTTGGTCATCAAAAATAGCAAACATAGCTTACCCTATGTAGTACATACACCTTTTTTGGTATAAGCAGGATGTGTTTTTTTGCTCTCCATGTTGCATAGCTGAGTGTGCATAGGCCGTGTGCATGCGCAGGCCAATGCAAACACGGTTCAGAAACGACTGATCAACAAGCCACAGCACCCAGCAGAGTTGGCAGCTGACATTGTAGAGCGTGTTGCAGCAACAGGCGGTGACCCATACCTGAACACCAAACAGCGAGATTTGTCATGGTAGCAGCTATCTCTGCTGGACGTCAAGTTGTTCTTGGCAATCGTTGTGACACTGGCTGTAGGGCTGCTGATAGGCATGCTGTGGTTTGCTGCAAGACTGGTTGTTACTGCTGGGAAATGCATCAGGCATGCGCAGACGGACAAAAATGGGCAGAAGAAGGTGCAATGACAGCTTATTTGCCCTGCTTCTATACAATCAGCTAGTAACAGCTTATAAGCATCACTTCAGCTGATACGCAAAGTTGGAAGCTTTTCGTGAACATGGGTTTTTGTTTGATGCAATGGCAAAAGCTTCGGCTGTACTTGCACCCATGTTGCATAAGCCGCTGAGCTAGCAGCAGGCGGCTTATTGAGGCTTGTGGTAATGTGGTCATATTGGTGCACTTTTCAACTATATAGTTAGGAGCTTTGTCAAGAAGATCTTCGGCATGTTTGCTTGGGATGCATCTGCGCTCGTTGACTTGGTTGAAGGTTTTATAGCACGATCATCGTGAAAAACATTATCAATTGTATGAGTGCATTGAATGTCGTATCTCTGTGCAAGCATACAACACCCTTCATACCCACGCAGTCACAGTAGACCTAGATCCTTGCCATGCACTCTTACATATCTGTATACTAAGTTGTGAGTTCAAGCTTATGCAACAATCTCAATCTCGAGCATTCACACACAACTCTTTGATGTCTGCTTGCCTGACAGCAATGCGCGTCATCATCCTGAGAATGTCGGATGTGAGCAAAGTAGGTACACCAACATGGGGGAACACAGTGAACGCGCGTGGAGTCTTGCCACAGAGATTGCCACTGTCAACAAAATCCTTCTGACTGGGCACGCTGTGAAAGACGAAGAGTGTGCTGTGACACACTGGTGCAAAAGCGCAGTCTACTGTCCAGATCTGAGCAAAAGGTACTCCAGCTGGTTGACCCAGTTGGCTGCAAGTCTACAACTCTGGCTTTGGAATTATCATACAAGTCTTACACCATGCCGACTGCTACTACAGCTGATAACGTGATATGCATGTCCAGCAATGCATGCATGCAGATATCCTGATCAGGATATCATGTCCCTGTGGTCAAAAGTGCCATGTTTACACTGGCACATTTGTTGCACGTGCACGGCACGGCACATAGGTGCTAGTGGCAACAAAGCATGCTTTGCGCAATTCATGCTGTTGCCAGCTATGCACCACACAAACAGCTCCCAGAACATGCTGGTCGTTCCTGCAAAGCTTCACACATGAGAGCAGGGGGCTTACGCATGGCAGGAACGCATACATACACGGATGGCAGTCGACCTGGCGTTGTACTTTGGCTCCTGACCCATATCAAAGCAACAACACTGAGACCTTTGACCTTAGGTGGCAAAAGCCTCTGTTTGAGTATACTTGTTATGCACTGTGCATCATGAGCAGCTAATACTATATTTGGCTGAGGAGGAAGGTTATCTTTGCAGCAGCAAGATGACCAACAGCTAGAATGCATACAATGCATGCTTATCATGCTAAGCTTATCTGCCGCTTCGGGCAGATTATCTACCAGATGCAGACAAACATGGAGTGACATTCAGGTGGGTCCCTCACACTTCAAAACAAGCTGGTGAGGCCAACTGGTATCATTACACATGCGTTCACATGCGCACAATCTTGCTTGCACCAAACTAGTGCTTGCACATTGCATGCTGGCACACAGCTGCGATGACCTTCCTCATGTTGATATTCGGGGTCAGCCAAGGGTGGTCCAAAGCCTGCTTTGTCACAGGGGACATTGCATGATCTTGCAGCCAATTCTCCATGGCTGCCTTTTCGTAGCTGTGTCCATCAGCAGCAATCACAGGGTCTATCATCATCACCTGGACATGAATCTCACTGCTTGTTGCACGTATGCTCTGCAATGACAAAGAGAGAATACACAATAGGATGACTAGCAAAGAACAGAGGAGCTGTGATTAAGGGAAGGCAGCAGCTGTGACTGAGAAGAATGCAGCTGTGGCAAGTCCAATAGACCGTCCACACCTGAAGTGGTAGTGATGATAACACCAGTTCTGCCCTGATGCTGCAGAGCAAATTGTGTGTCAATTTCACATGTGGCAACATTGCTGCTGTGCGTTGAGTGCACTGATGCTGCAGTCAGTGAGCTGCCATTTGCCACAGACAATTGCTTGCGCATGCGAGAGACATATTGCAAAGACTTGCCTGAGAGAGTGGGCACAGTAACAAGCTGTGCAGCAGCTCCTTGTGACTCACAGCAGATCTCACAGAGGCAGAACCCGTCTCAGCAGCAGCCGTGGCGACGCTCGGGGGCATTCCAGCTTGACCACAGGCTAAAACACTGTCTTGACATGACCAAACTGCAGGGACATCATCATGCCCTGCTGCTGCTAGACTCAAGACTGATGCTTCAGCAGAGCGCCCAGACTGTGGCTTGATTGCCGCTTGCACAGCTGAGTCTGCCTGTGATGCCACATCCACAGGAGCAGCTGATGCTGTGATTGGCGAGGCATCCAAGGTCTTTGCCTCCGGCTCACAGCCATGATGAATGAGGGAAGGCACAGTGTATTTCTGTGCAGCATTGCCCACAGGCTGGTTGAAGGACTGCACTACTTGTATTGACCTCTCTGAGCTTCTTGAAGCTGCAAGCCTGCTGATCTTGTCGGTATGCCTTGGGCTGCTGTCAGAGACAGCATCAGCTGACTCAGCAGGTTCAGAAACAGACGCTAAAGCCAAAGTCATCTCAGCAGACCCATCTACTTCAGGTGCAGCAACTGCTGAGTCGTCAGTTTCAGATGAAGCTGCTGGCGCAGAGGAGCCTGTTGGCTGTCTGTCAGCTCCAGCTGCTGTCACAAGGGGAACTGCAGCTACCATCTTGGCCTTCTGTCTCTGCTTCTTTGCCTTCTTGGCTGCTGCCTTGGCTTGTTGCAGCTCTTCTTCAGCCAGAAGCTGCTCAGCTGCTGCAGCAGCAGACATCTCAAGCTGTGCATCTTCCTGCAAGCACAATGGCTGCATCAGGCACTGAGAAAATTGCTCCATGGCAACAGCAGATTCTGCAAACTGCAAGCTTGCAAAATGCCATTTCTGTCAGTGCAAGGTCCCTGCCTCTACAAAAGCCATGACCACCTGAAGCAAGCTGCTCTGCTCCCTTCTGCTATGAGGACTGCAAGAGTGGGTTGTCAGTGTGGATGTCTTGATGCAGGTTTACCTCCAGGGTTGAGAAGCAATCTTCCATCTGCTTGCAGACAGGTTTGGGCAGGACACCGGCCAGCTTTAGCATCTTCAGCTCCTGTCTGAGCCTGCCCTTGGCGCTTGTGTGGACACCACACCAGCTGTCACTTCTCCACTCCTTCTTGATAGACTGCCAGCATGGCTGCTGTAGTAGGCGTTCCAAGGAAGTGAGTGCCTTGCCTGAGGACAGATGCAACAAGTGTAAGCGATGAGCAGCAGCACTTGCTATTGAACAAGCAAGCTGCCTGACAAACTTAACTCCTGTGTTCTGCACGCATGCGAGTCAGTGTACAAGCATATGCAGAAGGCATGGCCAAATCACAGTCTGAAGACAAGCAAGCTGACTCTGCCCACACGATTTCTTGATCGTAGTCAGATCAGGCAACTGCTGTTGCTATGCTGCTGTGCCAAAATTCCTCAGCAGCTGGCAACTCACCAATCTCAGGCTTGATCTTGTTAATCCCATCCACCATACAGGAAATCTGCTCTGAGATCAATACCCCTTTGTTGCCCTTGCAAAGGTCTGTGCTCTCTGCCAGCCAGCTGATCAGCAAGAACAGTGCTTGCGCAAATGCCGCCACTGCCCTTGGCAAAAGCGTAGAGGGTGTAGCTTTGGGATACATCAGCTCCCAGTGCGCTGCATAACAACACCATGATGATGTTAGCATGATGAATTGCTGGTTTCATTGCAATTGCTGTCAAATGTGTTTTATAGCAGAGGGCATGGGCATCAAGCCGTCCATCTGGTATATGGTCTGCAGCTGCATGCATGAAACTCAACAATTTGTACAAATCAGCTGTACAGTGTCACAGGGGGACTGTGACTACATCAGGTGGGGTTGACAGACACAGCCCATGCAAGTGGGACAGCTCTCAGCTATAGACAGTGGATGAGCAACATCTGATGTGTGATTGCAGCAGCTTACATATGATCTGCGTGTAGGGGCGCAGACATGGTACAGCCATCGCCAAGTGTAGAGCACTTGCCATCCATTGCTCCATCCTCTTGTGCGTTGAGTCAACAAACTGACGTATGCACTGTGCAGCTGCATGATCTCCAAAGTATTCCCAGTCATCCGGTTTGATCAACACCTTACTCAGAGCAATCACAGCTGCAAGCTGTAACCCCTTCGCCTTACAGCTTGACACCAGAGCAAAGTTGTCACAGAGTGTGCCATCAGCCTCAAGCCAGGAAGAGTGAGCAACCACACAGTCTGTGAGCACCTTCTGAATGCCCTGCAGGTGAAAAGGTAATGTTGAATTCAAACAAACAATCACTAAAATAACTAAAGTAATTTTGCAATTAATGTAAAGACACAAAGAAAATATAAAGAAAAGATACACTTTTTGTAAAAAGTGTGAGATACACAAGCACTGCAGGTGCATGCTGTTGCAAAGTAGCGGAAAGCCATCAATCTAAGGCACCTCTTGGTGTATGGGGCCACACAAGAGCTGTTTGCACTCATACAGCAACAGTGCAGGTAGGCAGCAACATGCCGTGTCTGCTCCTTCAACAGATGGAATTGATGACTAAGGAAAAGGCTTGGGCAGACAAATGCATGTTCATGTGCTGAGGCGCATAAAATGTGACCTTACCTTATGAGCTTCATACTCAGGCTCTCCTGGAATGTTCAACCTGTCTGGGCCTGTGTAGACAATGAGGCTGAATGATGCCAGAGACAATTGCTTCTGCAGCTGGCTGGAAGCTGTCAGCTGCGGCAGCCGCTGCTGGATGCTGATTGCCAACTGAACAGACTTGGCATTATCCTGCAGAACGCCACAATACGTTTGAGTAGCCAGCAGGGGAAAATGTCGCTGAATCTTGTTGGACAGTGTGAGCTCAGTGCATGCTTGTGCATAGTAAAGTACCCACAACAACAAAACATGTGGGCTGGCTGTGGCATTTTCGTGACAGGGCCATACGTGCTGATTAGCAAGGGCGTGGTATTGTCGTGGTACTGCTAGCATCCATGACTCACGCGAACACAGTGATCTTCAAAGGAGAATGTTGCCCGCTTGATAAGCTTTGCAAAACTGCGCATTGCCCAGGCCCCTGTCTTGCAGTGGTCCTCAGACCAAGGCGCCGGCTTCTGCAAACATGGCAGTTGCATTATGTATGACATGTTTGTGTAGGCAGAAATCGCGGGCAGCATGAAGCCAATCAAACGTGTTGTTCAATGCTTGGTGCACAGTACATCAATAATGGAAGAATGCTTTTGGCATTAGTGAAAATTGCTGCAAGCGCCAACCCTTGCATGCACCACAACAGATCATGTGGTGAAAATTTTCAGCAGGAAAGGCTACCCACCGCCATTCTTACGTGAAGCAAGCTGAAAAGCTTTTGGCTTGCTCTTGAAGTCCGAGCTGGCAATGTGGGGTACTCGGGGTCCATTGGCCCAATCTTGCGAAGAAGATGGATGATGCGTGCCCAAGTGGCTACCGCAATCAGTTGCGCTACTTGCTGGCCTGGCAGAGACTCAATAACACCCTCCACACCAGCCACAAACATTGGGCGAGGTAAAAGAGCACTTCGATACCTCTTCTTGGCGAAAGCAATGTGTACAATGCTTAATGCTGCTGTCGAGATTGATGGACTGAGTCTTGTGTCCTTCACAACATTGCCTGTGCATGCACACATGCCTTGTGCAAACAATCTTGCATGTTAATGCTGACTTGTGTACTTACTGTGTATAGGGTTAAACACATGCTCATGAGGAAAATCAGGGAAGTGTGCACATTGCCTTTGTACGCCATGATGTCAAGCACAAGGGATGCACAGTTGCTCAGCTTGTTGACCTTCAGCTGACTTTGCCGCATGGTAGCTTCAGGCAGATTGTTGCTTGCACCATGAACAAGGCTCAATGCATCAGCGTGCGGTCACAAATGTAGTACTGAGGCTTACCAAATCCATGTGCAATCCACTCGACAATTGCCACAACCCATCCCTCAGCTGTGTGGTCTAGCTCCTTGCCAAGAAAGCCTTGGTCAGTGGCCATTCGCTTCAAGAACAAACTGACCATCTCCTCAAGGAGAGTGCAAGTGTGCTGGTCTTTGTGTGACTTTGGTCTTGTCAACATCTCCATGTCAAAGAACGCAGAAAGCAAAGGTATTGCGCCACATTTAAGAAGCTCCGTAATGTCAAGTTTGCGATCCAGAACATGACCCGCAAGCAGCTGATGGCAGATCTGTACGATTAAGGCAAACAAAGTAGCTGCCCCCTCAGCCTCCCCAGGATTTGCCTGAAGATAAGCAACCAGCCACTCCAGTGTTATCAGCACTCTGTTTGCTGCAGTTTGTATGTTGCCCCACACTGCTGCAGTGGGGGTTGGCCAAGCTGCTTGACTACCATCGTGGCGACCATACATCTTGCTTGTAGCAGCTTCTGCTGCACTTGAGGGACCTGGCTCCATTGCTTGTGTCGCATCCAAGCAGCCAGTGACTGAGTACGGAATTGAAGGCTGATGGACATAAGAGTGCACTGACATTGGCTCAAGGGACAACAGTCTCCTCATCCAGAGTGCTACGTTGGTCATGATGCCAAGGACGCCATCCTCCACCTGGGCAGCTGATGGAACAGAAGTCTTGGAAGTATGCTCTGGTAACTGCAGCATGCCACACTTATGTCGAACAGCTGGTGCCAAGTGAGGTGCAACAGGCAATCGACTTGTCATGTCAAGCTCGTGGATGCATGCACAATCAAATCAACCAGATGCACGCAATTGTACACACAGCTGTTGCAAGCAAGCAAGCAAGCAAGCAAGCAATTTCAATAGACAACATTGTAGTCAGGTACTTGACGTATGAGCAAGAATAATGACAATGCCAAATAGACAGCGGTCATGTGTGTTTCAACATGCGCATGGCTTACTGCTGGCAGCTTTGGCCGTGCTGGCTATTTGGGGACACAGCACATTGGACAACAGCAGCGCTCCGTTCATGCTGATCAGCTCAGTCTGAACAGCTCTCCTCTGGTCAGGAGATAGCTGAACAAGCAAAAGGCTCAATGTTACTGAGGCTGCCCTTGCAATGCTGCTCCATTTACCCATAGCACACCCCAACACGGCCAGGCTGCCTGTGCATCACACTTTTCAGGTTGCACAACAGTGTATACTCAAAATACGGTCAGCTTTTGATGCAGGAGTAAGACATGCGCAGCGCAGATTGAGAACCAAGTACAAGGAGATGACATACTAGGGGCAGCACCTACCGTTTCTCAGCATCTCACAAGCAGCAGCCTTTTGCACTGCAGCAGATGACTGCAAGAGAGCCTGGATCATATGACAGCTGCCCTGACAGGCAAAATCATTATGTGCCAAGAGCTGCCGAAAACTAGGTGTCAGTAGCTGAACTAGAGCCTGACAAAGGCGCACATTTGCACTGTCAGCAGCTGTTCTTGCATCCTGTTGCAAGTCTTGCACAATGACATGAGAGATTTTAAACAGTGCATGGAGGAACTCTTGAAGAGCAAGAATTGCTTGCTTGGCGCCCAACAGCAGACCAGCCAGCTTTGATATCAAAAGGGCACTGCGGAGCTGTACAGTAAAGTCTGTGCAGCACAATTTGCTCTGAGCTTCTTGTTTGATTTCAGGCAAGCATTGCTGCGGCTCCTGAATGCTTTTTGTTGGCGGTGCATCTTGAGGACAGGCCCCTCCTTTGCCTCGCGTGTGCACAGAGGCTGACAAGCGTTCAAGTACAGCTTGCAGAAGAGTGATTGACGGTGGCACAGTCTGTGTGGCTTCTCCTTGAGCCCCATGCTTGCTGTCTGGCAGCAAACATGTGCAAGGCAGTGATACCAATTGCTGGCAGGTCCTGGTGTCTGCCATTTCACCATAATATTGTATACTGGTCTCCTCTGCTGTGGCGCGCACTAAATCAGAAAAGTCCTGAGTAAATACTGAGCTTGCAAAGGTGCTTCTGACCAGAACGTAGAACGTCAGCGTGACTCTAACTGATGCTGTCAGCAGCAGGAAGGACTGCTGATTGCCCACCTGCAGTTTTGGCACAAATTTCAGTGAGTATGGTCTATTGGAATGCTGTCAACTGCTGCAACCACTGCCAGAATGCGAGCACAAGCAGCATGTCTTGCCAGTACGTCTTGCAACAATCGTGCTTGATCCAACTGATCTCCATTATGACTAAGCTTGCAGTCTTCTGACAGCAGACCGAGTTGCTGGCAAAACTCTAACAACAGATCACCGACTGATCCTCTGCCTGACCTTTTGCACCGCCACTCATAGCGGTAAGGCTCCTGCACGCCTTTTATGTGACTTGCAAACATATGAAGCAGGCGTATGCAGCACAACCTTGACACTCACCTCAACAACGATCAGGACCTGCATAACTGATCGACCTGAGTGCTCAAGCGTCAGACGAGCACGATGATCATGCTTGCATCTGCGGTACCAGACAAGGCATGCTAGGAAGCAGCAGGCGCTTTGCACCAATGCAACGCGTATTGCAGCGCCGGGTTGTGGTGTCACGCAAAAATGATGCGGCCTGCTCCGAATCCAGCACAGCAAGATCTGCAGCTGAAAATCAATCGAGTCCACTGTCACAGTGACCTGGCATTGCCGTCATAGGTACATCTAAAGTCATACTGCAGCTACCTGCAAAAATTGCTTTTGATAGGCACCAAACGTGCTGTGTACAGGGGTAGCCTCAAGGCAAGCTTGCTGCTGTAACTGCAACAAAATCATGAATGTCAACACCTTGGTTGGAAGCGTTTCTGCAAGCTGTCTTGCTGCAGTCTGTAAGGTTTGCTGTAGACAACACTATGGGCAAACTGAAGCATGCATACCAAACCAGTCTGCGGCAATGCTGGCAAGCCACGAGGCCGCAGCTGGCCTAGCACCAACAAAGTTTTGAAGCCGTGCTTGCAGACATGTCTACAAAATATGCTGGATCAGCAGGTCTTGCCAGGTAGCACGAAATGGCTGTGATCAGACCATGGCAATATAAAGAAGAGGTGAGATTGCCAGCATTACTGATACTCAACCTGTACTTGTAACAGGTTCTGCACATTTCAAGGGTGCATGATGTGTTCTTAAAGCCGTCAACCTGGCAATTGAGTTTGGCTCTTGATCCCATGTCAAGGCAAGGACACTGAGACCTTTGACCTGAGGCGCAGGAGCCCTGTTTGAGTACACTTGTGCCATGAGCCACACACAATTGCTTGCGCATGCAAAAGACCTATAGCAGAGACTTGCCTGAGAGAGTGGGCACAGTAACAAGCTGTGCAGCAGCTCCTTATGACTAACAGCAGACCTCACAGAGGCAGGACCTGTCTCAGCAGCAGCCATGGCGATGCTCTGGGGCATTCCAGCTTGACCACAGGCTAAGACACCGTCTTGACATGACCAAGCTGCAGGGACATCACCATGCCCTGCTGCTGCTAGACTCAAGACTGATGCTTCAGCAGAGCGCCCAGACTGTGGCTTGATTGCTGCTTGCACAGCTGAGTCTGCCTGTGATGCCACATTCACAGCAGCAGCTGATGCTGTGATTGGCGAGGCGTCCAAGGTCTTTGCCTCCGGCTCACAGCCATGATGAATGAGGGAAGGCACAGTGTATTTCTGTGCAGCATTGCCCACAGGCTGGTCAAGGGACTGCACTGCTTGTGTCGACCTCTCTGAGCTTCTTGAAGCTGCAAGCTTGCTGATCTTGTCAGTATGCCTTGGGCTGCTGTCAGAGACAGCATCAGCTGACTCAGCAGGTTCAGAAGCAGATGCTGAGGCATACACCATCTCAGCTGACCCATCTGCTTCAGGTGCAGCAGCTAGTGAGTCATCAGTTTCAGATGAAACTGCTGGCGCAGAGGAGCCTGTTGGCTGTCTGTCAGCTTCAGCTGCTGTTACAAGGGGAACTGCAGCTACCTTCTTGGCCTTCTGTCTCTGCTTCTTTGCCTTCTTGACTGCTGCCTTGGCTTGTTGCAGCTCTTCTTCAGCCAGAAGCTGCTCAGCTGCTGCAGCAGCAGACATCTCAAGCTGTGCATCTTCCTGCAAGCACAATGGCTGCATCAGGCACAGAGAAATTGCTCTATGGCAACAGCAGATGCTGCAAAATGCCATTCATGTCAGGGCAAGGTCTCTAACTCTACAAAAGCTCTGACCAGAAGGTGGCCATGATCATCTGAGGCAAGCTGCTCTGCTCCCTTCTACTGTGAAGACTGCAAGAGTGGGTTGTCAGTGTGCATGTCTTGATGCAGGTTTACCTCCAGGGTTGAGAAGCAATCTTCAATCTGCTTGCAGACAGGTTTGGGCAGGACACCAGCCAGCTTTAGCTTCTTCAGCTCCTGTCTGAGCCTGCTCTTGGCGCTTGTGTCAAAACCACACCAGCTGTCACTTTTCCACTGCATCTTGATAGAATGCCAGCATGGCTGTTGTAGTAGGCGCTCCAAGGAAGTGAGTGCCTTGCCTAAGGATAGATGAAGCAATGAGCAGCAGCACTTGCTATTGAACAAGCGAGCTGGGTGACAAACTTAAGGATTGGCACTCCTATGTTCTGCATGCGTGCGAGCCAGTGTGCAAGCATATGCAGAAGGCATGGCCAAATCATAGTCTGCAGATGACTGTACCCATGCGATATCTTGATCATAGTCAGTTCAAGCAACTGCTGTTGCTATGCTGCTGTGCCAAAATTCCTCAGCAGCTGATAACTCACCAACCTCAGGCTTGATCTTGTTCATCTCATCAACCTGACCGGAAACCTGCTCTGGGCGCAATTTCCCTCTGTTGCCTTTGCAAAGGTCTGTGCTCTCTGCCAGCCAGCTGACCGTTAGGAACAATGCTTGCGCAGATGCTGCCACTGCCGCTGGCAATATCAGCGAAGACGGTGTAGCTTTGGGATACATCAGCTCCCAGTATGCTGCATAGCATCACCACGATGATGTTAGCATAATGACCTACTGGGGTCCTCGCACTTGCTGGCAAACATGTTTCACAGTAGAGTGCATAGGCATCTAGCCATCAATCTGATATACAGTCTGCAGCTACATGTTTGAAACTCAAAACACTAGTATGTTCAACTCAGCTTTACGGTGTCACAAAGGGACTGTGACTACATCAGGTGGGGTTGACAGAAACAGCCCATGCAAGTGTAACAGACACAAGCAGGAGACAATGGGTAAAATGTGGCTGATGTGTGACTGCAACAACTTGCATCGCCGGGTGTAGAGCAGTTGCCATCCATTGCCCCATCCTCTTGTGTGTAGAGTCAGCAAACCAACGTATGCACTGTGCAGCTGCATGATGTCCAAAGTATTCCCAGTCATCAGGTGCGATCAACACCTTACTCAGAGTAATCACAGCTGCAAGCTGTAATGCCTCCGCCTTACAGCTTGACACCAGAGCAAAGTTGTCACAGAGTGTGCCATCAGCCTCAAGCCAGGAAGAGTGAGCAACCAGGCAGTCTGTGAGCACCTTTTGAATGCCCTGCAGGTAAAAAGGATGGAAATACACAAGCATTGCAGGTGCACTATAAGGCACCTCTTAGTACAGTATGGGGCAACACAAGAGCTGTTTGCTCTCATACAGCAACAATGCAGCAACATGGCAGCAACATGCCAGCTCTGTGAACAGACACAACTGCTGACTGACAGGAAACAGCTGCAGGAAACGTGACCTTACCTTGAGGGCTTCATGCTCAGGCTCTCCTGGAATGTTCAACCTGTCTGGGCCTGTGCACACAATGAGGCTGAGTGACGCCAGAGACAGTTGCTTCTGCAGCTGGCTGGAAGTTGTCAGCTGAGGCAACCGCTGCAGGATGCTGATTGCCAGCTGAACAGACTTGGCACAATCCTGCAGAACGCCACATGTTGGAGAAGCCAGCAGGGAACGATGTTGCTGAATCTTGTTGGACAGTGCGAGCTCAGTGCATACTTGTGCGTACTATAGTAGCTACCCATCAAAGCAGGCAAGCATGTCTGCTTGCTCATGACAGGGTCACATGTGCTGACTAGCAAGGGCATTGCTATGGTTGAGCTACTAGCAATTGTGACTCACGCGAACACAGCTGAGTGTCTCAGGGCAAAATGTCGCCCGCTTGACAAGCTTTGCACAACTGCACATTGCCCAGGCCACTGCCTTGCAGTGGTCCTCAGACCAAGGTGCCGGCTCCTGCAAATATGGCACTTGTGTCATATATGGCATGTGTGTGTAGGCAGAAGTGGCGGGCAGCATCAAGCCAATCAAATGTGTTGTGCAATGCTTGGTGCACAATACATCAATGATGGAAGAATGCTTTTGGCATTAGTCAATATTGCTGCAAGTGCCAACCCTTGCATGCATCACAACAGGTCATGTGGTGAAATACCCAGAAGGAAAGGTTACCCACCGCCATTCCTACATGAAGCAAGCTGAAAAGCTTATGGCTTGCTCTTGAAGTCCGAGCTGACAATGTGGGGTACTTGGGGTCCTTTGGCGCAATCTTGCTGAGATGATGGATGATGCGTGCCCAAGTGGCTACCGCGATCAGTTGCGCTACTTGCTGGCCTGTCAGAGACTCAATAACACCTTCCACACTGGCCACAAACATTGGGCGAGGTAAAAGAGCACTTCGATACCTCTTCTTGGCAAAAGCCATGTGTACAATGCTTAATGCTGCTGTTGAAATTGATGGACTGAGGCTTGTGTCCTTCACAACATTGCCTGTGCATACACACATGCCTTGTGCAGACAATCTTGCATGACAATACTGACTTGTGTGTCTATTGTAAATAGGGTTACACACATGCTCATGAGGGAAACCAGGGAATTGTGCACAATGCCTTTGTACGCCGTGATGTCAAGCACAAGGGATGCACAGTTGCTCAGCTTGTTGACCTTCAGCTAACTTTGCCGCATGGTAGCTTCATGTAGATTGTTGCTTGCACCATGAACAAGACTCAATGCATCAGCGTGCGGTCACAAGTGTAGAGTTGAGGCTGAAGCTTACCAAATCCATGCGCAATCCACTCGACAATTGCCACAACCCATCCCTCAGCTGTGTAGTCTAGCTCCTTGCCAAGCCAACCTTGGTCAGTGGCCATTCGCTTCAAGAACAAACTGACCATCTCCTCAAGGAGAATGCAAGTGTGCTGGTCTTTGTGTGACTGTGGTCTTGTCAACATCTCCACGTCAAAGAACGCAGAAAGCAAAGGGATCGCCCCACACTGAAGAAGCTCCGTGATGTCGAGTTTGCAATCCAGAACATGACCCGCAAGCAGCTGATGGCAGATTTGCAGAAGTAAGGCAAACAAAGTGGCTGCCCTCTCGGCCTCCCCAGGGTTTTCCTGAAGATAAGCAACCAGCCACTCCAGTGTTATCAACACTCTGTTTGCTATGGTTCTGATGTTTCCCCACACTGCTGCAGTGGGGGTTGGCCAAGCTACTTGACCACCCCTATACATCTTGCTGACAGCAGCTGCGATTGCACTTGGGCCTGACTCCATTGCTTGTGTCACATCCAAGCAGCCTGTGACTGAGTATGGAGCTGAGGGCGGATGGACATAAGAGTGCACTGACATTGGCTCAACGCACAACAGTCTCCTCATCCAGAGTGCTGCATTGGTCATGATGCCAAGGTTGCCATCCTCCACTTGGGCAGCTGATGGAACAGATATCTTGGAGTATGCACTGAGAACTGCAGCATGCCACACTTATAGCGAACAGCTGGTACTAAGTGAGGTGCAACGGGCAATTGACTTGCCATGTCAAGCTAGTAGATGCACGCACAATCCAGTCAACCAAATGCACGCAATTGTAAACACAGCTGTTGCAAGCAAGCATGGCAGCAATGAACACCATTGTTGTCAGTCACTTCACTTATGAGCAATAATAATGACAATGTCAAAGATACAACGGTCATGTGTGTTTCGACGTTCGCATGACTTACTGCTAGCAGCTTTGGCCGTGCTGGCTATTGGGGGGCACAACAGATTGGACAACAGCAGCACTCCATTCATGCTGATCAGCTCAGTCTGCACAGCTTGCCTCTGATCAGGAGATAACTGAACCAGCAAATGGCTCAATGTTACTGAGGCTGTCCTTGCAATGCTGCTCCATTTACCCATAGCACACCCCAACACAGCCAGGCTGCCTGTGCATCAGACACAGGTTGCACACCAGTGTATTTGAGTATATGCAAAATGCAATCAGCTCTTGATGCAGAAGGAAGACATGCACAGCGCAGATTGAGAGCCAAGTACAAGGACATGACATACTAGGGACAGCACCTACCGTTTCTCAGCATCTCACAAGCAGCAGCCTTTTGCACTGCAGCAGATGACTGCAAGAGAGCATGAAGCATGTAGCAGCTGCCCCTACAGGCATCAATATCACGCGCCATAAGCTGTCGAAGAATCGGTGTCAAGAGCTGAACCAGGGCCTGACAAAGGTGCGCATTCTCACTGTCAGCAGCTGTTTTTGCATCCTGTTGCGGACATTTCGGGTCAAATATATCATGTACGATGACAATAGAAATTTCACCCAGTGCAAGGAGGAACTCTCGAAGAGCAAGGCTTGCTTGCTTGGCACCCAACAGTAGACCAGCCAGCTTTGATATCAAAAGCGCACTGCGGAGCTGTATAGTAAATTTTGCACTGCACAAGTTGCTCTGAGCTTCTTGTACGATTCCAGGCAAGCATTGCTGCGGCTCCTGAATGCTTTTTGGCAGTGGTACATCTTTAGGACAGGCCTCTCTTTTGCTTTGCGTGTGCGTAGAGGCTGACAAGAGTTCAAGTACAGCTTGCAGAAGAGTGATTGACGGTGAGGCTTCCCCTTGAGCTCCGTGCTTGCTATCTGGCAGTATATATGTGCACGGCAGTGCTGCCAATTGTTGACAGGTCCTGGTGTCTGCCATTGCATCATGATATTGTATACTTGTCTCCTCTGCTGTGGTACGCACTAAATTTGAAAGGCACTGATTAGATGCTGAACCTGCAAGGGTACTTCTGACCAGTACGTAGAACGTCAGTGTGACTCTGACTGATGCTGTCAGCAACAGGAAGGATTGCTTGCTGTCCACCTGCAGTTTGGCACATACTAGCAAGTACGGTCCATCTGGACTGCTGCAAGCACTGCCTGAGTGCAAGCACAAGTAGCATGTTTTGCTAGTCCTGTACCTCTTGCAGCAACCGTGCTTGATCTAACTGATCTCCATTATGACTAAGGGTGCTGGCTTCTGACAGCAGACCAAGTTGCTGGCAAAACTCTGACAAAAGGTCACCGACTGATCCTCTGCCGGACCACTTGCACCGCCATTCATACCGGTAAGGCTCCTGCATGCCTACCATGTGATGTATAAACATACGAAGCAGCGCACATGCCGCCCAGGTTTGAAACTCACCTCAACTACGATCAGGATCTGCATAGGTGATCAACCCAAGGTTCACACGTCAGACGACGAGCACGAGACTCTTGCATGTGTCTGCAGTACCAGACAAGGCATGCTAGGAAACGGAAAGCGCTCTGCACCAATGCAAGGCGTATTGCAGCGCCGGGTTGTGGTCACGCTGTATGATGCGGCCTGCTCTGAATCCAGCACAGCAAGATCTGAACAGCTGAAGATCAATCACACAGTGACCTGGCATTGCCGCCCTAGGTACATCTGAAATCGTACTGCAGCTACCTGCAAAAGCCGCCGTTGGAACGCACCAAATGTGCTGTGTGCAGGGCTAGCGTTGTTGCTGTGTCTGTAATGAATCAACTCATGAACGCCGACACCTCATTATGAGATCCTCACAGTGAAAGCATTTCCACAAGTGTTATTGCTGCAGTCTGTGGGGCTTGCTGCAGAAACACTGTGAGCATAAGCAACACTGAAGCAAGCATGCCATTGTGTTTCCAAACAGTGCTGGCAAGCCATGAGGCCGCAGCTGGCCTAGCGCTAAGGAACTTTTTGAAGCTGCGCTGAATCACAATGTGCTTAATCATAATGTGCTGGATCAGCAGATCTTGCCAGCTAGCACAGCTTTGATAAGACCATGACGAGATTTTGAAGAGGTCAAATTGCCAGCAATGTTAATCATCAACATGTGATTTTAACACGCGCACTGGCTGTCTGGACATCTCAGGGGTGCATCATGCATGGCATGCTATGTCTGCAACAGCAGTGGTGAAGGTGCTTGCAGCGCCGCCTGCCTTAGTGAATGTCATTGTGGGCATGCTTTCTGGTCAGCATTCTGTCTTGCACACAGTTGCATTTGCCACCCCAAGCTGCTCCCAACCTTTCTTCATCTTTGCTGAAGCAGCTTGAAACATCTTAATTGCTGATGCTAGTAGCTGTCATGCTCAATGCGCGGTTGTGAGTAGTAAGCACTGCTGGCACATCTGCCATGATTGAACCTATCGCGCATGTGATGCCCACATCAAGCTTAGCTGTCAACGCTGCAGCTGAACAAACTTTAGGTAATAAGGAAGTTCATGAAACTAGCAGGTGGTCAGCGCATCGATGCGCAGGATGACTGAGCCTGACTTAGCACTCTGAGAGCTGCAAGCTTGGTCCCTCCATGCCAAGCAGGAAGTTTCTGCTGGAAAAAAGTAATTCAAAACCGTTTTGAGTGGACATCACACATTCCTACACTATGGCAACAATTAAGTTTGGTGTCATATAGAACTTTTCAACAACCGAGATTGTGTCAGACCTCGGGAGCGTTCGTGTCCTGCATGCTATTCTAGATCTAATGTTGCATGGAAGTAATTTTATTCGCTACTCTGCATTGTCCACTGTTAACATAGATTGGCAGAGACCTCATGAGTCAGAAGCTGAAGGTCCTAAATGCTCAGCCTGCCCACAGTGTCATTAGCAAAGCTTGTTGATGGTAGGCCAAAGAGGAGGCAACTGCAGCCCTCTGACAAAAGAAAAGCAAGCGGTCTATGTGCGTGTGTGCAGTGTTTCCATTGCTCAATGGTCTGCCCACAAGCATCAGCGCAGCCAGAGCCTTAGATAGCGCTGTCATGTGATGTTGTTGTCAGCTATATGTCACAAGGACAACAATCAAGTCCTTGTATGGAACATTGGTTGCCTATGCCTAGGACATCCGCAGGTGTTGCTGCCTAAGTCTGATGTGCGTTCCAAGGTCACAGTGACAGCATGTGCAAGCGAGTGTAGAACTCTTAAGGCAGTCTAATCAGATTTGGGGTAGTGGGCGGGGCATTCGTGCAAGCAGTGTTGGATGCTGATGTTCAGAGTGACTCACTTAGGCATGGCACTCTGACATCAGCATCCAACACTGCTCGCACAAAGGCCCCACCCACTACCCCTTGGACAGTCTGTGATGCAGCTGACAGTTCATGTGGCCAGACTGCCGTGAAAACTGCCTGAAGGTCAGTAGGAGTAGGGCTTCTAGGCACAAGCTGGTGACAACTACGCCAGCTGTGAGCGTAAGGCTGCAACTGCCTCCAAAGAGTGTCCAATCAAAAGGCTGCATCTGATACGTCTTATTTGATTGGAGACTCTTTGGAGTCTCATCTGAGGCTGATGCTGCATATCATCAGGAGGCATGCTGAGGACTGGCCTGGGAAATACCATTTGCACTTGATGCCACACAGACCTGATGGGGTTTTTGGCGAAGCAGAAGTGCTACTGCCTGCACCGTGGAATGCTGTGCCCGAAGCATGTGCTCAGAGGCGGACTTGAGGTGTCGCTCGAAGAGACATCGGATT
>JAABUP010002880.1_pt1 | contig 31878 bp, 28 predicted proteins | sample 5559201 | NCBI WGS metagenome assembly JAABUP01 (sample SAMN10711887, study PRJNA513373) | rock metagenome | isolation source: Antarctica rocks | place: Antarctica
GGCCATCGGCCTCCTCCGCCGCTCCGGCGCGACCACCATCGCCGCCGCCTGCCGCTATGACGCGGCCCAACCGCACGCCGCCCTCGCCTTGCTCGGCCTGGCCCCCGACAACTAAATGGCCCTGGCGCATGCCACAGGGCCTGTGGTCGCCCAAGCCTCGTCTCGCCCCCTCCGCCCACGGCTGACTAGGCCCCCGGACCCTGGCCGCGGGTCCGCCGTTGGGGCGCGCCTCTGGGGGAACCTGGGGAGATGACTCCCCTCAGACCCCCGCCAACCGGCCGGACGGGCACACACGGGCACTCCTGCCCCGACTGTTCACGAGGCCTGGCGCATGCGCCAGGCCTCGTGAACATCGAAACCTACGACTGCTTTCCCGCATGCGGGAAGGCAGTCGTAGGCCCATGTGCGCCACTAGTTCATCGCCCGTGCGCGTACGCGCCCATAACGAGCGGCAAAGGGATAGGGAGAGAAAGTCCTCTTCGTCATGAGAACTTCCTCTCCCTATTGCTGCTCGCGTGTAGCGTGGCCTGGTGACCTAATGCCGGCCTTTGTTGAAGCGCGCGACTAGTTCCTCGGCCGTCGTCGGGGCGGGCTCATCTGAGTCATCGTCCCCGAAGATGGTGTAGTAGTCCTGCGCAGCGCCGCCGCGGACGGGGCGGAAGTCCTCGGCTTCGTCCGCATCACGGCGCCGACCACCGCTGCGCGGACGGTTCTCGCCGCGCTCTTGGAAGCGGTTGCGTCCGGGGCCACTACTGCCGCCACTACCGCTGCCGCCGCTACGCTCGGGACGCCGGCCACTGCCGCGCTCGCCGCCACCATCACCGAAGGAGCCCGAGGGCTCACCGCTCGGCGCTGGTGAGGCGAAGCCACCCCCTTGCGGGCGTTCCATCGGCGCCGGGCGCGATGGGCGCGGCGCGTTGGGCTCGCGCATGCTCAACCCGATGCGTTGGCGATCGCGATCGATCTCGACGACACGCACGCGTACACTCGACCCGGGCTGAACCACGTCCTCGGCCTTTTCGACGTAGCCGCCCGTCCCGAGCTGGGAGATGTGCACGAGCCCATCGATGCCACCGAGGTCGACGAAGGCGCCGAATGGGACGACCGAGGTGACGCGTCCCTCGCGCCACTCGCCGACGGTCAGGCTTTCCAGCGCCTCGCGGCGCCGGCGGTCGCGCTCCTCGCGCGGGACAAAGGGGCGCCGCTGTTGCTGCTGTGGCGCGGGAGGGGCGGGGGGCGTCCCGCCGATAGTGCCCTGATCCGACTCTGCCAAGATGGTCTCTGGTTCTCCTACTGTGGCTTACTCGCATAGGGCGGCCGAAGCCGTCGAGCGATAAGCGACACAAAGGGCCGCTTATTCTCTAGTATAGCGCGTTTGAGTCCTGAAGCGGTAGGGCAAAATAGCAGCGAGCAGAGCTCGTGAATTGTCGGGGCAGGCGTGCCCCTGTACGCCCGTGTGTGCTCATCCGGCCGTACGCGCCATAGTTGGCGGGGGTCTGAGGGGAGCTATCTCCCCGGGCTCCCCCAGAGGCGCGCCCCAACGGCGGACCCGCGGCTAGGGTCCGGGAGACCAGTCAGCCAAGGGCGGAGGGGGTGGAGGAGCGCCGGCGACTTTTTACGAGCTCTGTAGCGGCGAGCGGGACGGAGGCGGGCTGCCCGCCTCCGTCCCGCTCGCTACTCGCTGCCAACAGCTACTTGCCCGCGAACTGGCGCGCGGCGGCGACGATGTGGTCGGCGTCGATGCCGGCAGCGTGCAAGAGCTCGGCTGGCTTGCCCGAGGTAGGTGTTTCGCGCACCGCGAGCTTGACCACGGTCGGCAGCGCGCCCATGGCCTGAATGTCATTCGGCCCCTCGGCGAAGGCGTCGAGCACGGCGTCGCCGATACCGCCCTCGGGCAGATGGTCCTCCACGGTCAGGATCTTGCCGCCGGTCTCGCGTGCGGCCTGCCGCAGCGTTTCCTTGTCGACGGGCTTGAGCGAATAGAGGTCGATCAGGCGCGCGTTGACGCCTTCGCCCTTGAGTTGATCGTAGGCCTTGAGCGCCTCGTGCAGCGTGATGCCGGCCGCCACGATGGTCAGGTGGTCCTCATCGGAGCGGCGCAGCACCTTGCTGCCCCCGATGTGGAACTCCTCGTCGGGCCCGTATAGGATGGCCGTGTTGGCGCGCGTGGTGCGCATGAAGCTGACGCCCTGCTGGTCGGCCATCAAGGCTACCAGGTGCGCCGTACAGGTCGCGTCGCTCGGGTAGAGCACCGTACTGCCTTGCACGGCGCGCATGCTGGCCAGGTCCTCCAGCGCCATTTGCGAGGGGCCATCTTCGCCAATGGAGACGCCAGCGTGCGAGCCGGAGAGGCGGATGTTGGCGCGTGAGATGGCGGCCATGCGCACGAAGTCGTAGGCGCGCGAGAAGAAGGCCGCGAAGGTCGAGGCGAAGGGCACGTAGCCGCGCACCTGCAGGCCGACCGCGGCCGCGACGAGTTGCTGCTCGGCGATGTACATCTCGAAAAAGCGGTCCTTGTAGGCGTTTTGAAACTCGTCGGCGTACGTCGAGTTGCTCACCTCGGCGTCGAGGACCACCACCTCGGGGCGCGCGCCGAGCGCCTGGAGGGCGTCGCCGTAGGCCTTGCGCGTGGCCACGGCGTCCCCGCCGACCTTATACTCGGGCAGCCGCACCGTCCCCGTGCCGGCCCCTGCGATGGCCGGGCCCGGCTTCATGGCCCCCCCATCGGGCTTGTCGCCCTGCACGATGATGTGGCGCTCGCCGCCGAGCTCTGCGATGGCGCGCTGCGCCATGTCGGGGGGGAAAGGCTTGCCGTGCCAGCCGTTCTTATCCTCAACCTCGGAGAAGCCCTTACCCTTGACCGTCTTGGCGATGATGCAGGTCGGGGTGTCGCTGTCCCGGTTCTGCAGAGCCTGGGCGAAAGCCGCGTCGATCGCGGCGATATCGTGGCCGTCGATCACGATAGCGTGCCAGCCAAAGGCCTTGGCGCGGGCCTCGTAGCCCTCTGTGCGCCAGCCCAACTCGGTCTCGCCGCGCTGCCCCAGGCGGTTGACGTCGATGATGGCGATGAGGTTGCCGAGCCCGTAGTGCCAGGCTTTGTCGAAGCCCTCCCACACCGAGCCCTCGGCGGTTTCGCTGTCGCCCATGATCGTCCAGATGTGGTAAGGCAGTTTATCGAGGTACTTGCCGGCGAGGCCGATGCCGACGCCGATGGGCAGGCCCTGGCCGAGCGAGCCGGTCGCCACGTCGACGTAGGGTAGGATGGGCACGGGGTGGCCCTCGATGCGGCTGCCGAACTTGCGCAGCGTCAGCATCTCCGCGTCGGAGATAGCTCCGGTGGCCTTGTAGGCAGCATAGAGCAACGGGGCGGCGTGGCCCTTGGAGAGGATCAGGTGGTCGTTGTTGGCCGCGTGCGGGCTGTTCCAGTCGTACTTGAGGTACTTGGCGATCAGCACAGCCATGATGTCGGCAGCCGACATCGACGAGGTCGGGTGGCCGGAGCCGGCCTGCGTGGTCGAGCGGATGCTGTCGACACGCAACTGCTGCGCGAGCGCGAAGATTTGGTCGTCGCTAGCGGAGCTGGTGATGGTCGTGGACTGGGCTGTCTGAGCTGTCTCGGTGGCCATGGGTAATGCCTCCTCACGGGGCGTATCGGTCAGCTGACAGCTCGGTCAGCCGCCAGCCGCCCGCCGTCAGCCGACGGCTAACTACGGTCTCAAAGTGATAGTAGCACAGAGGGCGCCACGGCGTGGCCGGTAGCCGGTAGCCGATAGCCGGCGGACATCGGCATGCGGTTCCCGATTACCTGGCGCCGATTGCGCGGCGGGAATACGGGGCGTCTACGCGGTACAATTGGGAGTAACGACTAACGACTAACGACTAACGACTAACGACTAACGACTAACGACTAACGACTAACGACCAAGGACCAAGGACCAAGGACCAAGGACCAAGGACCAAGGACCAAGGACCAAGGACCAAGGACCAAGGACCAAGGACCAAGGACCAAGGACCAAGGACCAAGGACCAAGGACCAAGGACCAAGGACCAAGGAGGCGCCATGGCGCTCATACAAGTCCAATCCGAAACGACGGTGGCGGCACCGCCGAAGAAGGTGTATCGCCTCATCGCCGATTACAAGGGCGCGCGCGCGCGCTGGCTGCCGCCGAACTACAGCGATTTCGCGGTGGAACAGGGCGGCGTCGGCAACGGGACGGTGTTCGGGTACAAGCTCAAGGTCGGCAACCGCGAGCGCGCCTACCGCCTGGCTGTGAGTGAGCCCAAGCGCGGCTCGATCCTGACCGAGAAGGACACGGGCTCGACGCTCACCAACACCTGGACGGTGACGGCGCAGGGCAACAGTTCGCGCGTGACGCTGCGCACCGAGTGGCAGGGCCACGGCGGCGTGGGCGGCTTCTTCGAGCGCCTCTTCGCGCCGCGCGCCCTCAAGCGCGTCTATGACGACGAGCTTGCCCGCCTGGCCGCCCACGCGACGGAGTAAAAAGGAGTAAAAAAGCTCGCCGCCGGGTCCAGAGTCTGCGCATGGTCGGCGCGGCCACGCCCGTCGGCCCGCACGCCTCATGGGTAGCGGGGGTCTGGGGGGAGGCATCTCCCGGGGTTCCCCCGGAGACGCGCCCCACCGTTCGGACCCGTGGCTAGCAGCTTGTCGGAGAGAACGACGCTGCGGCTTGTGCGACGGGGCACCGCTGTCCGGTGAGGCGCCTCGTCTGCGGCCACGGGTGATCGACGTGTGGCCGCAGGCAGGACACGGCCGCCGATAACCGCCGCGAACGGTGGATGCAGGACATCGCTCCTCCTTGACTAGACCGGGGACAGGGTATGGAAACGCGTGAGATTACAGGCCAGGCAGACCAGGAGCCATGCGCCCGCGGCGGCTGCGTCGCCACGCAGCGAGAACGGGCGGAAGCCAAGCACCTCCGTGATGATGCCGATCACCGGCTCGACCGTCCACTTCCGTGCGCCGGAAGATGGCGATGGTGTCGTGGTCGGGGCTCGTGTTGCGCGCGCTGTAGCGCAACGGGATCGACTCGTCGGTCGCGCGCTCACGCGTGCGCGACCTGAAACACCCCCGTCGCATAGCCCTACCCCCGTCGCATAGCCCTAGAGGAGCAGGGCGAGCAACACCCCAGGCGCGTAGAGCGCGCCGCCACGGGACCCGTAGCGGGCGTCGCGCGTCGCGAAGGTGATCCCCGCGATGCAGCGATCGACCGTCGGCGCGAGACAACGCGCCATCTGCGGGCCTGCGCTTCGGCTCCATCCAGCTACCTGACACGCGCCTCGATCGCCACGCGCCGTCGTCCTTGGCCGTGGTCTTCTACGTGACCCAGGATTTACACGGGCTTACCGAGCGAGCAGAGCGGGACGGCGCGCTCTCTGTCCACGCGCGGCGGACTTCATCGGTCCGTCGGGGGCCGTACAGTTCAACGACCCGCCCCCGTGGGGATATAGCGTATCATGGTACGGAGAGGCGACCGACGGGCCGGTTCGCGGGTCGGGTTATCCGGCGTGTCGCTGGCGGCCTCCGGAGTCGTGGAGCGGAAGGGGGAGGGACACATGGGCGACACGGTGCGGGTACAGCGGCTTCAGCACGTCAGCGTGCCGCGGCCGCGCGGCAGCGCCGACGCGGCGCGCCGCTTCTACGGGGGTATCCTGAGGCTCGCAGAAACCGCGGTTCCCGCGACGCTCGCCCACCTCGATCTGGTGTGGTATCGCATGGGGGACGACGAACTGCACCTGTTCGGGGACGAGCGCGGCGTGGTCAACCCTGCCCAGCATTTCTGCATCCAGGTCGACGACGTGGAGGCGTTGCGGCGTCGCTTCGCCGCGGCCGGTGTGGCGATCGGCGAGGAGCCGGAGATCCCGAACCGGCCGCGCTTCACCGTGCGCGACCCGTTCGGCAACCTCATCGAGGTGACCACGATCCTCGGGGACTAGGGGACGAAAGGAGTAGAGACTATGCGGTTCGGCGCGTCGGTCTGGCCGTTCCAGTGGGAGCCGCCGTATGAGGAGGCACTGCGTCGCATCGCGTGCCTTGGCCTCACGGCGGTCGAGCTCATCGCCTGGGACCGCGACACCCTCGACACCTATTACACGCCGGGGCGCGTCGCCGCCCTGCGCGCCCTGCTCGACGGCGAAGGCCTCCGCCTCTCCGAGTTCGTCCACACCCTGCCTGGCCTGGCCAGCCCCGACGCGGCGCGCCGCCGGGCCGCCGTGGAGGACTTTCGCCGCGCCGCCGACGTCGCGGTCGCGCTGGGCGCGGACACAATCAACACCGTGGCGCCCTACCCGTGTGATATCGCGGTCCCGCCTCTCACCACACGGCCGCTCGCACAGACCTGGACGGCGGCAGTCCCCCCCGGGCTGGACTGGGCGGCCAACTGGCACGACTATGTCGAGGTCACCCGCCAGCTCTGCGCGATCTGCGCGGAGCGGGGCCTGCGCTACGCGCTCGAATCGCACCCCTACCGCTGGGTCTGCGGCGCCGTGTCCCTGTTGCGCTTGATCGACCACGTCGGGTCCCCCGCGCTCGGCGTCAACCTGGACCCCAGCCACATGTTCCCCATGGGCGACCTGCCGCACATCGCGGCCTACCAGCTCGCCGGGCGCGTCTGGCACACCCACGTCTCCGACAACGACGGCGCGACCAACGCGCATTGGCGCCCGGGCAAGGGCAAGATCGACTGGGGGGCGTTCCTGGAGGCGTTGCACGAGACGGGCTACGCGGGCACGATCTCGATCGAGCTGGAGGACGTGCCGGGGGTCGCGCGGCCCGGCGCGGCGGCCACGGCGGCGTTCGAGGCGGAGACGGGCGCGGCGTTGGCGTACTTGCGGGCGGTGTGCGCGGAGCGGGGCATCCCCGTGGACGAGCGGTCGTAGGGCCACGCCACGCGCCAGAGGCGCGCCCCTGCCGCCAGCGCGGACGAGCCCGGACGGCGCGGCCTATCCCGCGTCTGTCCCGCGTCGGCGGCCAGGGGTGCTACGAGTGAGGAGGGACTGTTAGATGGTGTCTCTGGGCATTATGGCTACCACCTTCGCCCGTCCCACCCTCGAGGCGACGCTGGATGCGATTGCTGCCTGCGGCGCCGGGGACGTGCAGTTCGACCTGGCCTGTGTCGGCGGGTCCACCTTGCCGGCGCGCATCGACGCCGACCTGTGCGTCCGGGTCCGTCGCGCCTTCGCCGCGCGCCATCTGACCATGGCCGCGCTCTCGGGGATGTACAACATGATCCACCCGGACCCGGTCGAGCGCGCGGCCGGGGCACAGGGCTTGCGCGTCCTGCTCGACGCGTGCGACGCGCTAGGCGCGCCGATGGTCACCTTGTGTACGGGGACCCGCGATCCCCGCAACATGTGGCGCCGCCATCCCGACAACGACACAGCGGGGGCCTGGGCGGACCTCGTCGCGAGCATGCGTGCGGTGGTGCGCGGGGCCGAGGAGGTCGGGGTGACGCTGGCGTTCGAGCCGGAGGTGGCCAACGTCGTGGACTCGGCCCGGAAGGCGCGCCGCTTGCTCGATGAGGTCGGCTCGCTGCGGCTGAAGGTGGTGATGGACGGAGCCAACATCTTCCATCGGGGCGAGCTGCCCCACATGCGCGAGCTGCTGGAGGAGGCATTCGCCCTGCTCGGCCCGGACATCGCGCTGGCGCACGCCAAGGACCTGGACCATGACGGCGAAGCGGGACACCTCCCGGCGGGGCGCGGCCTTCTGGATTACCCGCTATACCTGGCGCTGTTGCAGCGCAGTGGCTTCGCGGGGGCGCTGATCCTGCACGGTTTGCCGGAGGGGGACGTGGCGTCGCGCCTGGCGTTCGTGCGGGACGCCGCGCCGCAGGAGTTCTGGTCCGCCGCCCCGCCGTCGCGGGCGACCGACGCCTGAAACGATGGGGACCGCGGGCGTGGTCGGGGCAGGCGCTGGGCAGGGGCGCTGGGCGACGCGGTAGGCCTCGCCACCGCTGCCCGAAAAACGTGCTATGCGCGCCTACCACCTATCATGACGGTTCGCCCACACGTTCTGTCCGCCGTCCTCGACGCTGCCCTCACGGGTAGGCATGTGTGCCGCCATCCTGCATACTCATGCACTCCCGGCTCCCACGATGAGGAGCCTGCGTGGCCAGCGTCATTGGCAGCCCAGATCACGCGCGCAGTTCGCCGATGTTACCCTTGCGCCTGATGCGCGCATCAGGCGCGCCGCAGATACCGCGGGCCTTACCGGTCGAGGATGACGGCGCGCGCGAGGTTGCGGGGCGCCGCGGGGTCCACGCCGCGCGCGCGCGCCTTGTGCAGGGCCGCGAGCTGGGCCAGGGCCAGCGCGACCAGTGGATCGTCGGACGCGGCGTAGACCGTGGCCCCGGTACGGCGCACGTCGTCCAGCACGGCCGCGGCCTCCGCGTCGCCGGGCGCGTCGAGCGACCAGACGAGGGTGTTCGCGTCGGCCGCGGCGATGGGGCCGTGCCGGTAGTCGAGCGTCTGGTGCGCCTCGGGGACCAGCAAGGCCGTTTCCTGCAGGTTGACCGCGGCCGCGCGGGCCAGCCCGTAACCCGCCCCGCGTCCCAGGAACACGACGTGATCGAAGCGCAGCAAGGGGGTCGGGTCGAACAGGGCGAGGCCCTGTTCCACGCGCTCCGGGAGCTCGCGCGCCCCGTCGCCCGCCTCGCCCGCGTCCGTCAAGGCGCCCAGGGCGGTGACACTGGCGGAAACGAACCGCGTCTGGATGACGCCCCGTTCCGCCGCGAACTCCAGCGGCAGCACGGCGTCGGCGACGCGCGCGGCGGGGGAACCCTCCTCGCCCGCGATCAGCAGCACCGGTGCCCCGGCCGCGCGGGCGCGCTCCATGGCCCATATCAACTCGGTGGTCTGCCCGGTGCGGCTGATGGCGACGTGGGTCCAGCCCGGTCGCGGCAGGTAGTCGGAGGCGACGATCGCCTGCGCCGGCGCGCCTCGCTTTTGCTCATAGGCCGCCGCCGCGGCGAGTGCGACGCAATACGACGAGCCGCAGCCGAGCAGCGCGATGGGGCCGCCGAACGGGACGCCGAGGGTGTCTCTGCGCTCGGCCACGCGCTCGTACGTCCGCCGCAGGATGCCCGGGGTGCTACGAATATCTTCTTCGATCGCCGCCATATATTTCACCTCATAGTCGAACGTTGCTTAGACGGCTACCACGATCTCGATTCCGGCCGCGCGTAGCCTGTCCAGGTGGTCGCGCGGGGCCGCGGCGTCGGTGACGAGGACGGCGACGTCGCGCGCCGGCGCGATCAGCGCCATCATCACCCGCCCGATCTTGGTATGGTCGGCCACCACGATGACGCGGCGCGCCTGCCCGATCATGGCGCGGTTGATGTACGCCTCGACTTGATTATAGGTCGTCAGCCCGTGCTGGGCCGTCAGCCCGTCGACGCCGATGAACGCGGTGTCCACGTAAATGTTGCGCAGCGATTGCTCGGCCAGCGGGCCGGAGAGTTCCAGCGAACCGCGCAGCGTCCCGCCGGTCAGCGTCACCTCCAGGCCCGGCGCGCCGGCCAGTTCGGCCGCGACACCGACCGAGTTGGTGACCACGCGAAGGGCGTCGATCGCGCGGAGCTGGCGCGCGACCTCCAGCGTCGTGGTGCCGCCGTTGAGCGCTACAGACTCGCCGGGCGCCACCAGCCGCGCCGCCGCGTCCGCGATAGCCCGCTTCTCGGCGACTTGTAGGGTCGCCTTGTCCCAGGGGGGCAACTCCGCCTCCGCGCTATCGCCGGCGAGCATCGCGCCGCCATGGGTACGCCGCAGCAGGCCCTCCTCCTCCAGGCGTTGCAGGTCCCGGCGCAACGTCGCCTCCGAGCAGCCCAGAGCGTGACTCAACGCGGCGACCCCGACGGCGCCCCGGCGCGCCAGCGCCTCCATGACGCGGCGCCGGCGCTCTTCCGCGAGCAAGGGCGCGCCCATCTCGCCGGCCGTCACCCGCGCCGCGCCGATTCCCGTCCGCATCGTTCCCCCTCGACCTCTCCCTCGGCCTCCTCAGCCCCAGGCCCGGCGCGCAACTACTGCGACTGGGTGTAGCATACGACACAGGGCGCGCCTGAGCAAGATCGAGCAATAGCGAGCGGTGATGCTTGACAATGCGCGATATCGGTGATACGCTTGGTCACCATGAGACGGTGCGCGCGGACGCGCCGCCATGACGCGCCAGACCAGATCAGAAAGGTACGAGGTGAACGGATCAATGCTCCCACGAATTGTCCGACCCGCTGCGGCCACGGCTCTCGTCGCCTCCTGTGTCCTCGCCGGGACATCGGCCACCGCCCGCGTGCCCGCCGCTCCCGCCGCCAAACCGTTCGCCGGGCAGACGATCACCGTCGCCTACGCCTCGACGCCGCCGCCCAAGCGCCTGCTCGACCAATTCAAGGCGCAGACGGGCATCACCATGAACTGGACCAACGTGGGTTGGGACTCCCTGCAGACCAAGATCACGGCGGCGGCGATGGCGCACGCCTACTTCGCCGACGTCGCCGACGTCGATTGGTCGCGCGTCGGCCAGTACTACCGCCTGAAGTGGTTCCAGCCGCTCAACACCTACGTCGACGTCGCCGCGCTCAAGCGTGACGTGCCCCAGTTGGGCTCGTTCATCGCCAACGGCACGCTCGTCGGCATGCCGGCGGATTCGTCGTTCACCGTGACCACGATCAATATGCGCGACCTGCGCACAGCCGGCGTCGGCACGGTCCCGCGCACCTTCGCGCAGTACGCCGCCGATCTCAAGCGCCTGCAGTCGGCCCACGTCGTGGCCAGCCCGCTCGATATCCCGTTCTCGGCGGCCGAGGGGCTCTCCACGTACTGGTATCAGATGACCGCCGCCTTCGGCGGCACGATGCTGGATCGCTCCTTCCACCCGCTCTTCACCAGCCCGTCGTCCGCCGGTTACCGCGCCCTGGCGTGGATGGTCGACGCCTACAAGAGCGGCCTCGTGCCCAAGGCCAACATCAACATGATCGACACGCAGGGTATGCAGAGCGAGATGGCCCTGGGCCGCGTCGCCAGTATCTTCTCCGACTACTCGGGCAACGTCGGGTCCCTGTACAACGTGCCAGGGGCCTCGAAGGTCATCGGCGACATCCAGTACATCCCGACGCCCGGCGTCAACGGCCCCGCGCCGAACCTGGGCAACCCGGACGGTCTCGGCATCCCCATGGGCGCCCACAATCCCGGCGCGGGGGCGGCCTTCATCCGCTGGTTCACCGATCCTACCAACCAGGCCCGCTGGGCCGGCCTCGAGGGCGGCAAGAGCGTGATCGTCGGCTTCCCGCTGCCGATGCGGCTCTCGGCGTTCCGCCTGCTCACCAAGGCCGGCAAGCTGGACCAGGGTAGCCTGCTGACCGACCTGCTGGCGCGCCACGCGCAGGCCGCGTTCCCCTACGGCATCCCGCCCTGGTACACCAGGTTCAGCGCCGCGGTCAACACCAACATACACAGCGCCGCGATCGGCTCGGAGAGCGTCCCCGCCGCCATCAGCGCGATCGCCTCGACGGTCAACGCGCTCACCAGTTAAACACGGCCCTCACCCCCATCCATGCGAATGGGGGGTGAGGGGGCTCACAGAGGTAGGTTTTTGATTTAGAGATGTCACGGAGGGCAAAGCCCTCCGAACCTCCCTATCTCGATCTCGTGAAAAATCTACCTTGAACGGGCGGGGGGAGGCGACGGGACAGTGGGAGAGGGAATCGGATGATCGCGAGCAAGGCCGCGGCGCGGGGGCAGGGACAGGGACGGGGGCGCGGGCGGCGGGCGCCGCGCCGGATGCGCGACGCCCTGTTGCCCTACGTGCTGATCCTCCCGCTCGTCGTCGTCATCGCCGTCCTGGCGCTCTATCCGACGGCGACGACGTTCGTCCAGTCTTTCTTCAACCTCGACCCGCTCAACCCGCCGGTGCGTTTCGTCGGGCTGCGCAACTATCGCGCCATCTTCGCCGATCCCGCCGTCGCCAACGCCTGGCTCAACACGGCTCTCTACGCCTTCTTCGGCGTCGTCATGACGACGCTGATCGGGCTGGGCATGGCGCTGGCGCTGCGGCGGCCCTTCCGCGGGCGCGGCCTCGTGCTGGCCCTGCTCATCCTCCCCTGGGCGCTGCCAGGCGTGGTGGAGGGTATCATCTGGAGTTGGATCTACGACCCGACGTTCGGCGTGCTCAACAGCGCCCTGCGCTCGCTGCACCTGATCTCGCAGTACCAGCTGTGGATCTCCGGCAACCGCGTGCTCTCCATCTTCTTTATCGACCTGGTGCAGGTCTGGCAGACCGCGCCGCTGGCGGCGTTGCTCATCCTGGCCAGCCTGCAGAACATCCCGGACGAGCTGCACGACGCGGCGTCGATGGACGGCGCGGGCCGCCTGCAAGAGCTCATGTCGATCACCCTGCCGCTGGTCCGACCAGGCATCGCCATCGCCGTCGTGCAGGCGCTGATCGCCTCGCTCAACATCTTCGACCAGGTCTACGTGCTCAACGGCAACGCCTCGACCGGCGCCTCCGTCGTCATGCAGACCTACCTGACCGCTTTCCAGAACCTCAACTTCGGGCAGGGCTACGCCCTCTCGTTCCTGCTCACGCTGCTGACCATCGGCATCTCCGTCGTGGCCCTGCGCCTCATCTACAGGAAGGTGGAGTTCTAAATGCGCCTGGTCTCCCGCTATGGCCGCGCCGTCGCCGTCGCCCTGATCGTGCTGTGGTCGGCTTTCCCGATCTACTGGGCGCTCAATACGAGCTTGATGACCAACGATCAAGCGCAGGCGACGCCGGCGCGCTATCTGCCGCTCCCGCCGACGTTCGCCAACTACGCCAGAATCTTCGGCCTGCAGTCGGACCCGCTCAATCCCTCGACCAACCTGTGGACCCAACTCAGCCGATCGATCCTCAACATCACGGTCGAGTGCCTCGCCTCCACGGTTATCACGGTCGTCATCGCCGTCTTCGGGGCCTACGCGTTCGCGCGCATGACGTTCCGCTTCAAGAGCGTCATTTTCTATACGATCATCGCCACGCTGGCGCTGCCCGCCTACGCCACGCTCATCCCCCTCTACCAGATGCTGAGCAACGCCGGACTGGTCAACACCTATACAGGTATTGTCCTGGTGTACGTTTCGGGCTTCCTGCCCCTGGCCTTGTGGATCATGTATAGCTACTTCGGGTCCATCCCGCCCGCCCTGGAAGAAGCAGCGTTCATCGACGGGGCCTCGGCCGTGCAGGTCCTCTTCCGCATCATGATCCCGCTGGGGCTGCCCGGCATCACGGCGACGGCGATCATCACGTTGCTCTCGGCGTGGGGCCAGTTCCTGTTCCCGTTGGTGCTGGCCTCGGACATCTCCACGCAGCCGCTCACCGTCGTCATCACCTCCTTGCAGAGCCAGCACACCGTCCCCTACACGCTGCTCAACGCCACAGGTATGGTGTGCATCGTCGTGCCGGCCGCCATCGTGATGTTCCTCAACCGCTACATCATCAGCGGCATCCTGGCCGGAAGCGTCAAATAGGGCGACGGGCGACGAACGGACGCGTCATAGCCTGAATTATTTACAGGCGCGGAGGCGCGGGGGCGCGGGGGCGCGGCCCCCGAGATTCCTCTCTCATCCCCCTCGCACGGGGGGCAGGGGTCGTGAACAATCCCGGATAGCTGGCAGCTGACGACTGAATAGGAAAGGACCTACTATTATGGCGAAGATCGCGTTCATCGGCGCGGGCTCGGTGGTGTTCTCCAAGCAACTCATGAGCGACCTGCTGCGCCACCCCGAACTGGCCGAGAGTACCATCGCTCTGATGGACATCGACGGCGGACGCCTGGACACGGCGCGGAAAGTCGGCGAAGGTTTCGCGCGGCAGTTCGCGCCGGGGGCGCGCGTCGAGGCGACGCTGGACCGCCGCGAGGCGTTGCGCGACGCCGACTATGTGATCAATATGGTGCAGGTCGGCGTGCATGAGGCCACGCTCAAGGACTTCGCCATCCCGCGTAAATACGGGCTGCGGCAGACCATCGCCGACACCTTGGGGGTGGGCGGTATCTTCCGCGCTCTGCGCACCATCCCGGTCGTGCGCGGCATCGTCGAGGATATGGAAGCGGTCGCGCCCGACGCTATCCTGCTCAACTATACGAACCCCATGGCGATGCTCTGCCTGGCCGTGTTCAAGACCTCGGGGGCGCCCACGGTCGGCCTGTGCCACTCTGTGCAGCACACGTCGCAACAGCTCGCCGAGTACGCGGGTCTCCCCTACGACGAGGTTAGCTACAGGGTGGCGGGCATCAACCACATGGCCTGGTTCCTCGAGTTCAAGCACAATGGCCGCGACGCCTACCCGCTGCTGCGGCGCGCCGCCGAGGACGAGGCGATCGTGGCCAAAGACCGCGTGCGCTTCGAGATGATGCGCCGGCTGGGCTACTTCGTCACCGAGTCGAGCGAGCACTTCAGCGAGTACGTGCCCTACTTCATCCCCCATGCCGGCCACATCGAGCGCTTCGACGTACCTATCGATGAGTACATCCGGCGCAGCGAGGAGAACCTGCGCGAGTTCGACGAGGTGCGCCGCCTCGTGGAGGAGGGCGGGTCGCCCGAGGTCGAGGAGGGCGTGGAGTACGCCAGCGGCATCATCCTGGCCATGGAAACGGGCCGGCCTTACGCCTTCAACGGCAACGTGTACAACCGGGGTTTGATCACCAACCTGCCGGCCGACTGCTGCGTCGAGGTCCCCTGCCTGATCGACAAGAATGGTGTGCAGCCGACCGTCGTGGGCGACCTCCCGCCGCAGCTTGCCGCGCTCGACCGCACCAACATCAACGTGCAGCAGTTGACCGTCGAGGCGGCGTTGACCGGCAAGCGCGCGCACGTCTACCACGCGGCGATGCTCGATCCGCTGGCCGCGGCGACCCTGACGCTCGATCAGATCTGGGCCATGTGTGACGACCTCATCGAGGCGCACGGCGACCTGCTGCCCCCGCTACACTAGCCCCGATCACGCGCGGGCGCGCGGGCGCCGGGGGCGCTGGCTTTTAGGGGTAGGTTTTTCACGAGAGAGGGAGGCGCGGAGGGCACAGCCCTCCGCAATATCTCTCGTATGGCGGGGTGAGCAGCACGGCTGCTCACCCCTCCATACGAAAAACCTACCCTTGTAGGCGGGGGTGCGGGGGCTACGCCCCCGGAATCTTTTCTTTCCCTCCTCCTCCTCGTCAGGAGGAGGTAGGGGCGATGGTGATTTAGGCCAGGGAGTGGGCCGTAGCGGGGAGTGGGGGAGTATTCATGAGAGAGCGGATAGTACTGATCGGCGCGGGGAGCGCCGTGTTCACGCGTGGACTGGTGGCCGACCTGATCGAGGCGGGGCTGGAGGCCGATCTCGCGCTCGTCGATATCGACCCCGACGCCCTGGAGGTGGCCGAGCGGCTCGCCGCCAAGATGATCGCCGCCCGCGCGGCCCCCGTCTCGCTGGCGGCCGCGGTGGATCGGCGCGCGGTCCTGCCCGGCGCGACTGTCGTCATCTGCACCGTCGGGGTGGGCGGTCGCCGGGCGTGGGAACAGGACGTGTTCATCCCGCGCCGTCACGGCATCTACATGCCGGTCGGCGACACGGTCGGGCCGGGCGGCTCCTCGCGCGCCGTACGCATGATCCCGGCGATGGTGGACATCGCGCGGGACGTGCTGGACCTGGCGCCAGGGGCCTTGTTCTTCAACTACGGCAACCCCATGGCTCCCATCTGCCGGGCCGTCCACAAAGCCACCGGCGCGCCCGTCATCGGCCTGTGCCACGGCGTCGCGCATGTCGCGCGGTACCTGGCCGGCGCGCTGGGCGTGGAGCCCGCGCGGCTGCGCCACACGGCGGTCGGCATCAATCACCTGACCTGGTTTGTCGAGGCGCGCGTGGACGGCGTGGACGCTCTCCCGCGGCTGTGCGAGATTGCCGCGCGCCGCCTGGCCAGGGGTCCGGGGTCCAACCCGGGGGCGCGGTTCGCCGAGGCGGGCGACACGGCGGAGCCGGATGCGAGCAGCCACGCCGACGACAATCTGTTTAGTTGGCAGCTCTTGCAGCTTTTCGACGCGTTCCCGGCCGTCCTCGACCGGCACGTGACCGAGTTCTTCCCGCAGTTCTTCCGCGACGGCTCCTACTACGGCAAAACCCTGGGCGTCGACGCCTTCAGCTTCGAGGCGACCATCGCGCGGGGCGACGACACCTTCGCGCGGATGCGGGACGACGCGCTCTCGGCGCGGCCGCTGGACGCCGGCTATTTCGAGCGGCTCGAAGGCGAGCACGAGCAGGCGCTCGATATCGTCGCCTCCATCCGGTCCGAGCGCGGCGCTATCTTCTCGGCCAATCTCCCCAACACGGGGCAGGTCCCCAACCTGCCGCCGGGGGTGATCGTCGAGAGCCCGGCGGTGGCGGACGGCGGTGGCGTGCGCGCGCTCGCCCAACCGGCGCTGCCGCCCGCCCTGGTCGGCACGCTCGCCACGCGCTACCAGTGGGTGGAGACAGTGGTCGACGCCGCCCTGGAAAAGAGCAGGACAAAGTTTATCCAGGCGCTCGTGCTGGATGGCGCGGCTGATTCGCTCGAGGCGGCGACGGCGCTCGCCGACGACCTGCTCGCGGCCCAGGCCGCATACGTGCCGTGGGCCTGACCGATACGCGCGCCCACGCGACGGCGACGGCGACGGCGACGGCGGCGGCCAGCGGCCAGCGGCCAGCGGCCCGGGAATCCTTTCAACGCAGGCGGGAAAGACGATGATGGCAGTGAGGGCACGATGACAACGGATAGGGGCCCGGAAACGGGAACGCGCGCCACCGAGGCAACGGAGGCGTTGGACGGCTTCGCCACGTTCGCCGAGTCGACGCTCAAGGAATGGGCCGTACCGGGCGCGGCGGTCGTCGTCGTCAAGGACGGCGCGGTCGTGTACGCGCGCGGCTTCGGTCTGCGTGATGTCGCGCGGGGTCTCGAGGTGACGCCGCGAACAGTGTTCGCCATCGCCTCCTCGACCAAGGCGTTCACTACCATGGCGTTGGCCATCCTGGCCGACGAGGGCGCGCTCGACTGGGACACGCCGGTGCGCGCCTACCTGCCCGACTTCACGCTCTACGACACCGTTGCGACCGAGCGCATGACGCCGCGCGACCTCGTGACGCACCGCTCCGGCCTGCCGGCCCATGACCTGATGTGGTCCAACTCGCCCTTCAGCCGTCGGGAGATCGTCGACCGTCTGCGCTATCTCCAGCCGAGCCAGGATTTCCGGGCCGCCTGGCAGTATCAGAATCTGACGTATATAACGGCCGGCTACCTGATCGAGCGACTGACGGGCCGTACCTGGGAGGAATTCGTCGCCGAGCGCATCTTCCAGCCCCTGGGCCTGGAGCGCAGCACCCTGTCCGTCGAAGGCGCAGCGCGGATGTCCGACTATGCCCTGCCCTATCAGGCCGGTGATGGTGGACCCGTGGAGCTCCCCTTCCGCAACCTCGACACGCTCGGGCCAGCCGGTTCCATTAACTCCACCGTCGACGACATGGCGCGATGGCTGCTGCTGCACCTCGGCGATGGCAGGCGCGGCGATCGGCGCATCGTGTCCGCGGGGCAGCTCGCGCAAATGCACGCCCCACAGATGGTCATGGAGAACGGCGACAAGCTGTCCACGCTCTATAAAGAAGCGCCCCATGCGGGCTACGGCATGGGCTGGTTTGCGCAGCCGTATCGCGGCTACGACATGGTCCACCACGGCGGCAACATCGACGGCTTCAGCGCCATGGTGGCCTTTCTACCCCGCGAGTCTATCGGTGTCGTCGTCCTGAGCAACCTCAGCGACAACCCTACCCCCATGATCCTTGCGCTGAACGTTTTCGACCGCCTGCTCGGGCTGGATCAGGTTTCCTGGGACGAGCGCGCCAGGGAGATGGACGCCCAGCTCGCGGAAGCGGCGGAAAAGGGCCGGGGGCAGAGAGCGGCGGACCAGGTCGGGGGCGCAGCGATGTCGCACGACCTCGACGCCTACGCGGGCGACTATGAGCACCCCGGCTACGGCGCCATGTCGATCTCCCGCGAGGGCGCGGCGCTCGAAGCCACCTACAACGGGCTGGACTTCGCGCTCCCACACTATCACTACGACGTCTTCGAGCTGGTCAACGACCTGTTCGTTATCCCGCCCAAGGTCCTGTTCTCGACTAACAGAGCAGGCGACATCGACGGCCTCAGCGTCCCGCTCGAGCCGGCGGTACCGGACATCGTGTTCACGCGCCGGCCGCCGGCGGCGTTGCTCACCAAAACGGCGTTGGAACGCTTCACGGGCGACTACACGCTCATGGGCATGCCCGTGACCGTTTCTCTCAAGGCGGGAACTACCCTGGTCATATCCCTGCCGGGACAGCCGGACTACGAGCTCACCCCTTGTACAGAGACGCGGTTCGAGGCCAGGGGGTTTTCCAGCCTCGGCGTCACGTTCACCAGCGACGCCTCCGGCGCCGTGACCGGGATACTCATCATGCAGCAGAGCGGGGTGTTCGCCGCCAAGAGGCGCTGATGTCGAAATCCTGCGCGTCATCCGTGTACTCGTCTTGCCCGATGCGCTCCGCCGCGCGGCGCGCCCCGTCCGCGTCGACGTCGACGATGGTGATCCGGGTGCCCGCCCCTGCCAGGCGCCGCGCCGCGGCAAACCCGATACCCTCCGTCGCCCCGGTGACGATGGCGACGCGCCCGACCAGATTCTGCTCCACTCTAGCGCCTCCCGCGCGCTTCCTCGATGTCGTTGTAGGGATACGGCAGGCCCGTATTGCTCGCCTTATCCAGGCGTCCCATGTGCTCGGCGTCGAGCGCCCAGCCGACCGCGCCGAGGTTATCCTCGAGCTGCGCGAGATCGCGCGCGCCGATGATCGGCGCGGTGACGCCCAGCCGCTGTAACAACCAGTTGATGGCGACCTGCGCCGCCCTCTTGCCTGTGTCCTCGGCGGTCGCGAAGAGCTCGTCCAGCACGGCCCAGGTGCGCTCGTTGTTGTAGGCGTCCCACGACTCGCCCCAGCCGCGCTCCCCGGCCGCGGCCACGCGGCTGCCCTCCGGCGCGGCCGTCATGCCGCGGCGGTACTTGCCGCTGAGCCAGCCGCCCCGCAGCGGGCTCCAGGGGACCACGCCCAGCCCTTCGTTGAGGCAGACGGGCAGCAATTCCCACTCCGTCGAGCGGCAGAGCAGGTTGTACTGCGGCTGCAGGCAAGTGAAGGGCTCCCAACCCATGTGGCGGCTAAGGTCGATCGCTTTCTGGAGCTGCCATCCGTTGAAGTTGCTGGCGCCGATGTAGCGCACTTTGCCGTCTTGCACGAGGGTGTGGAGCGTGCTCAGGGTCTCCTCGAGGGGCGTGGCATGGTCCCAGCAGTGGACCTGGTACAGGTCGATGTAGTCCGTGCGCAGGCGGCGCAGGCTCGCCTCCACGCTCGCCAGGATGTGCTTCCGGCTCAACCCCACCTCGTTCGGTCCCTGTCCCATCGGGTAGCGCGCCTTGGTCGCGATGACCAGGTCGTCGCGCCCCTTGCCGGCCAGCCAGCGCCCCAGGACCTCTTCGGACAGGCCGGCCGAGTAGGTATCGGCCGTGTCGATAAAGTTGCCCCCCGCGTCGACGAAGCGATCCAGGATCGCGCGGCTGACCTCCTCGCTGCTCTCGCGGCCGAACGTCAGCGCCCCCAGGCACAACTCGCTGACCCTCAGCCCTGTCTTGCCCATGAAACGGTAGTCCATCACCCTGCCTATCCTTTCTCTAAAACCCTACCCCGCCCGCGCTCAATACCCCCGCTCCCGTTGCACCCGATTCAACAAGGGCTCCTCGGCGAGGTAGCGGCATAAGTTCTCGCCGAACAGTTCGATGACCCGCTCCAAATAATGGGGCGTCAGGCCGGCCACGTGGGGCGAGATGACGACGTTGGGCATCGCCCAGAGGGGGCTGCCGGCCGGCAACGGCTCCTCCTCGAAGACATCCAGCGCCGCGCCGGCGATCCAGCCCGTGCGCAGGGCCTCGATGAGCGCGGTCTCCTCCACCACGCCTCCGCGCGCCATGTTGACCAGAACCGCCGCCGGCTTCATGCTGCGCAGCGCGGCGCGGCCGATCAGATGGTGGGTGGCGGCGGTGTACGGCACGATCAGGACGACGTAGTCGCAGTGCGGCAACATCTCCGCGAGCCCGTCGGGTCCGTAGAGCCCGTCGGGTTCGTAGAGCCCGTCGGGTTCGTAGAGCCCGTCGGGTCCGTAGAGGCCGTCACCCTGGCCGACGGCTGGCTCGCGGCGCAGGGCCAGGACGCGCATGCCGATGGCGTGGGCGATGCGCCCGAGCTCGCGGCCGATGCTACCGAAACCGACGATGCCGACCGTGGCCCCGCGCAACTCCCGGGGCGTGAACAGCCGCCGGCGCTCGATGTCGCCCGGCCAGTCCGCGCGCGCCTGGTGGGCGATCATCAGGGGCAGGTGGTGGGCGAAGGCCAGCATCATCATGAGCGCATACTCGGCCATGGTGGGGGGCGCCACGCCGTTGAGCGTCGTCAGGGCAATGTCGGACCGCCAGACGGGCGTGCGCGCGACATGGTCGGCGCCGGAGGTGTCCAGCTGTACCCAGCGCAGGCGTGGGGCGAGGGCGTGATCCGGGAAGACTTCGCCCGTATAGATGACCTCGGCGCGCCGCAAGATCTCGGGTGGCACAGCGCCAGGCGTCGCGGCGCTGTGCTGCGCGACGACCAGCCGCGGCGAGATCGCGCGCAGGCGGTCGAGCCACTCGTCGGGGAAGGACATCGTGCTCAGGACGTGTATGTGCTCCTCGCGCGGCCCCATCGGGTCACCCTTTCCCCTAAAATAGTACAATTGTGATATTACGCCAGGATGACGTCGATGCCCCGCCGCCTCAAGGTCTCTACCTGGCTGATCGGCGCCTGCGCGTCGGTCACGATGGTGGACGCTTCCCCGACCGGCGCCAGGCGCATCAACCCCGTCTGCTCGAATTTGGTGTGGTCGGCGAGCACGATCAACTCCCGCGCGACGGATATGATCGCGCGATCGGTCTGCACTTCCTGGACAAATGTGCCGCTGAGACCGTGCTCGGCGTCGATGCCGAAGATGCCGTAGTACACCTGGTCGGCGCGCAGATCCTGGAGCGCCTGCACGGTCAGGTGGCCCAGCAACGAAGATTCCGAGTGGCGCAGCCAGCCACCCAGGACGACGACGTCGATCGACGGCCGCCTGCCCAGGGTATAGGCCACGTTGACCGCGTTGGTGATCACAGTCAAGTTGGTTTTCCCGTCGAGGAAAGGAAGCATCGCGGCTGTCGTCGTACCGCCGGAAACGATGATCGTGCTGTTGTCGCGGACCAGCGCGGCGGCGGCCTCCCCAATGCGCCGCTTCGCGTCCGCCTGCTGGGCGGCCCGTTGCGCCGCGGCTTCCTCCCCCTGGTTGTTCGGCCTCTCGCTGGCCCCGCCGTCGAGCAACAGGGCGCCCCCATGGACGCGACGGACCAAGCCCTTGGTCTCCATCTCCTGCAGGTCCCGGCGCACGGTAGACATGCTCACACCGGACAGCGCGCTCAACTCACCGATCTGGGCGGCCCGGCGCGCCATCAGATGGATCAGCAACTGTTTTTGCCGAAGCTCAGCTAGCATGCGACTCGTCGGCGAGGACGTGCAGGGTGTACAGGGCATAGTCCGGCGCCGCGACGACCGGGTGCGACTCCCCGCGCACCATTACCGCGTCGCCATGCCGGACGACGACAGCGGTGTCCGTCCCCCCGTCCGCGTACAGGCGCTGGATCGCCCACCCCGTCCCCGGGTCGGTGCGATGGTAGCAGACCTCGGCCAGATCCGCCCTGCTCCGGGCCGCGAGCTCGTCGTCCTCCTCGCGCAGGGGGCAGTGGCCCCAGGAGCCCGCGGGTGTCCAGGTCTCCGCGCACAACAGGCGCTCCGCCTCGCCCGGACCGAGCAACGTCGTGACGCGGCGACGCGCGCCGCCAGAGGCGCGCTCCCTGTCGGCGCTGTCGGCGCTGTCGGCGCTGGGAGGGATGAAGCGGGGGGCGAAGCGGCCCTCGGCGCGCGCCCGCGCGTACGCGACCTCGCAGTCCGTGCGCGGTGTCAAGAGGTAGTTGCGCCGCGGGGGCAGATAGATGCAGTGGGGCGGCCCGGAGAAGACGTCGTCCCGGCCGTCCACATCCCAGGTCTGCTCGCCCACCTGCACCGTGGCGGACCCGCCGAGGAAGAGCATGAGGACTTCGTCGTCGACGGACTCGCCGTCGATCGGATGGCCGGCGCGGAACATGTAGGTGCGGAAGGTCAGGCCCTTCCAGCCGGCGACATCCGGGGTCACCGCCAGGCGCCGCTCGGCGGTGAAGTCCGAGGAGATCTTATGCTGCATATACTCCATAGGGCGCGACCCTCCCGATCCTGTAGGCGAACTGGCCCACGCCGCCGGTTTCCTATCGCGGTCGCGGCAGTCGCGGCAGTCGCGGCGGTCGCGGCGGTCGCGGCGGATGGCGGAAAATTATGCTCACATTCTTCCACGTACGAGCAGAAGTGTCAATAAGCCCGCTCACATCGGCCGCTCTCCGGCGACAATTGACAGACAATGGAAGGTACTAGTAGAATTGAGAGCAATCGCGGACCGTACCTTTCACCCACGTCGCCCGGCGGGCCGCGCCCTCGTCGCGGAACCCAGCGGCGCGAGAAGGGCGACAAGAGAGGGGGCGCGACGACTGTGTGCGGGATGCTGGCGCGATGCAGGTATCCTGAAGCATCGCAGGAGGATGAGAAAGGAGCGGAGAGTACTGGTGTAGGACCGTTCATCCCCACCGCGCCGTTGCGCCGTTACGCAGGGATGGCAGAGAGTATCACCCCGGTATCATCCGGTATCATGTGGAGAACCCTTTTGGGGTCCCAAGACGGAGGTTCGCTGTGAGCATTTTTCGCCGCAAGTGGCAGACCGTCGCCAGCGCCGCGTTGGCGGCCGCGATCGCCGTACCCGCCCTCGCGCCGGCGCACATCCAGGCGCAATCCGCGTCCGCGCCCAAGGTCAAGCTGGTCTTCTGGCACCATAACGACGCGAGTTGGATCAAGGCCTATAAGTCTCTGACCACCGCCTACGAGAAGCTGCACCCGAACGTCACGATCAGCGAGCAGACGTACAGCTTCAGCGACCTGCCGACCAAGTTGCAGACGGTGGCCGGGACCTCCAGCGCGCCCGACGTGGTAGGCATCTTCGGGACGAACGTCACGACCTTTGCCCGTAGCGGCAAGTTCGACGCGGTGCCGAGTTCGATCTACACCACCCGCCAGATGCAGGACACGTACTACGCCGCGGCGACAGGCGCCGGCCTCTACAACGGCAAGTACTACTCTATTCCGCACGAGTACAACGTCGAGAACGACGGCATGCTGGTCAGCCCCCAGGCTTTCAAGGGTGCGGGTATCACCCATTATCCGACGACGTGGGCCGAGTTGAGGGCGGACGCCGCCAAGCTGACCACGCGCAGCAGCGGCCGCGTGAAGCGCGCCGGTTTCCTGTTCGTGACACTGGGCAGTACGCCCTCGTTCTTCATGGGTCTGATCCTCCAGCAGCCCGGTGGCTACTACTTCTCCCCGGACAAAGTACACGTCAACTTCAACACGCCGCAGGCGGCCAAGGCCTTGCAGGAGATGGCAAACCTCCAGCAGTACGGGAGCCTGCGCGACTTCCCGATCAACGTGCTCGACGTCTCCGACTACTTCTTCCGCGGCCAGGCGGCCATAGCCTTCCGCGGCTCCTGGACCATCGCGGTCGGGCAGACCCTGTACCCCAAGGTGAAGTTCGACTACGTGACCATGCCCTCCTTCACCCGCGGCGTGCCGCCCTACTTCGCCGCCGAGTCCGGCTGGTCGGACGCGGTGACCGCGAACTCGCCGCACAAGGACGTGGCCTGGGACTTCGTCAAGTTCATGAACTCCAAGGACAACGCCCGCTACTGGAACATCACTACTTCGACCATCCCCGCGCGCAAGGACCTGACGGACGACGCGGCGTTTCTGAAGGTCAATCCGCTGCTCAAGCCGACCCTGGGCATCCTCAAGTACGGCCGTTGGGTCGGCCCCGTGCAGGACCGCTACACCTTCTTCAACAGCAGCACCCGCTACATCGAGAAGGTGTTCAACCACTCCATGGGCATCCCGGACGCCCTCAAGGCGATGACCAGCGAGATCAACGCCGCGATCGACAAGCAGCTCGGCAACGGCCAGTAGTCCCGAGGGCGTACAAGGAGCCTGCGACTGCGGTCGCAGGCGTCACCGGGGGTGTCTAGCATCTTCCAGGAGGCAACGTAATACATGGCGTACCAGGGCGCTATACGCACACGCAAGGCATCCTCGCTTGCCCGCCTGCGCGCGGACCGCGCTCCGGGCGCCGGCCCGCGCGCCGTGTTCGTGGGCGCCTCGCTCACGCCGATCATGCTGATCTTTATCGTCTTCTCCATCCTGCCCATCCTCGCCGTCGTCGCCTTCAGCTTCTTCCGCTACAGCTTCTCCGTCTCCGACCACACCTTCCGGGGCCTCTCCTATTACCGGCAGCTCGTCGCCGACCCGCTCTTCTGGAACGGGCTGAAGTGCACCGCGCTCTTCGTGGTCATCGCCGTGCCGCTGAACATCTTGGTCGGCCTGTCCGCCGCGCTCGGCCTGCGGCGTGTGTCGCGCTTCAAAGGAACATTGCGCGCGTTTTTCTTTCTGCCGACGGTCATCAGCACGGTGGCCGTGTCGCTGCTCGGGCTCGCCCTCTACGACCCCAACACCGGTTTGATCAACCAGGTTTTGGGCGCGCTGCGCCTGCCGATCGGTCATTGGCTCTCGGACGACGCTACCGCCACGCCGGCCCTCGCCGTGCTGGCGGTCTGGCAGGACATGGGCTACAACGTGATCATTTTCCTCGCCGGCCTGCAGGCGATCCCGCGCGACTTCTACGAGGCGGCGCACATCGACGGCGCCGGCGCCGGCGCCACCTTCCGGCACATCACTATACCGCTGCTCCAGCGCACCAGCTCGTTCACGATCATCCTGACGGTGATCAGCTACCTGCAGGTCTTCACCTACCAACAGGTCATGCTGCAAGGCGGGCCGGACGACTCGACGCGCACGATCGCGCTCTACATCTACGACATCGGCATCGGTACCGTCAACCCACTGCTCAGCCAGGCGATGGCCGCCGCCGTGGTGCTGCTGGCTGTCACCCTCTTGATCACGCTGGTTCAACTTCGTTTTGCGAGGGTACAATGGGACTACTAGCGCCGGTCCCGTCTCAACAGGTCGCGGTCGCCGGACGGGCAGGGGCGCGCCGTCGCGCGCGACTCGACCCCGGCGACGCGCTGGCGACGGTCGCCGTGTGGGTCGGCGGTGTCATCACGATTGTGCCGCTGATCTGGATGCTGCTCTCCTCATTCAAGTCGCAGTCGGAGATCCTGCAGCCCAATCCATCGTTCTTTCCGCAGCACTTCACGCTGGAGTCGTACGCCACGGTGTTCAGCGACCCGGATTTCCCGCTGTGGACCTTTTTCCGCAACAGCGTCGTCGTCGCCGTGGCGGTAACCGTTTCCGTCCTGTTCACGAGCGCGCTGGCGGGCTATGTGTTCGCCAAGTTCCAGTTCTTCGGCAAACGATTCCTGTTCGGGCTGATCCTGGCCAGCCTGATGGTGCCCTTCCAAGTGGTGGTAATCCCGCTCTACCTGATCATCCGCGATCTCAACCTGTTCAATACCCTCTACGCCCTGATCATCCCCAACCTGGTCAGCGCCTTCGGCATCTACCTGATGCGGCAATTCATCGAGGGCCTGCCCAACGCGCTCATCGAGGCCGGGCGCATCGACGGCGCCTCCGAGTTCCGCATCTACTGGCAGATCATCCTGCCGCAGGTGATCCCGGCCCTGACCGCCCTGGGGATCTTCACCTTCAAGTGGATGTGGAACGACTACCTCTGGCCGCTGGTGGCGATCAACGACCAGGCGCACCAGACATTGGCCCTCGGCATAGCGCAGTTCAATGTGGGTCAGCACGGCACTCGCTTCGACCTGACGCTGGCCGTGGCCACGCTCTCCGCGCTCCCCATCATCGCGCTGTTCGTGATCTTCCAACGGCAGTTCGTCGAAGGTATCTCGCTCAGCGGATTGAAAGGGTGAGCCGTTTCGACCCGGCCGGCGTGTGGGGCTGGCGCTTCGTGGGTCCGTATCGCGGCGGGCGCGTCATGGCCGTGCTCGGCGACCCGCGCGACCCCCGCACGGCCTACTGCGGCTCGTCCTCCGGCGGCGTGTGGAAGACCGGGGACGCCGGCGCGAACTGGCGCAACCTCTCCGACCCCTACTTCCGCCGTGGCTCCATCGGCGCCCTGGCCATGGCCCCCTCCGACTCCGACACGCTCTACGCCGGCACGGGTGAGTGCGGCTTCCGCGCCAACGTGACGGGCGGCGACGGCGTCTACGGCTCCGACGACGGCGGGCGTACCTGGCGCCACCTGGGCCTGGTCGAGACGCACAACATCGGCCGCATCCGCGTCCACCCGCGCGACCCGCGTGTGGTCTACGTCGCCGCGCTCGGCCATCGCTTCGGCCCGAACCCCGCCCGTGGCGTCTTCCGCTCCGCCGACGGGGGCCGGACCTGGGAGCACGTCCTGGCTCTGGGCGAGCGCGCCGGCGCGGTCGACCTCGCCATAGACCCGCGCGACCCGCGCGTCCTCTACGCGGCGGTGTGGGAGGCGATCCGCCGGCCGTGGGGCGTCCAGAGCGGGGGCGGGGCCAGCGGCCTCTACAAGACGACGGACGGCGGCGCCACCTGGCGCTCGCTCTCCGACCGCCCCGGCTGGCCGCGCGGGCGCGTCGGGCGCACCGCCGTCTGCGTCTCCCCGGTCGACCCCTTTCGCCTCTACGCGCTGGTGGAGGCGGACGGGGGAGAGGGGGGCGTCTACCGCTCCAGCGACGCCGGCGAGAGCTGGACCTGGACCAACGACGACAGCAACTTCCTGGTGCGCGCCTGGTACCTCACGCACATCGTGGCGGACCCGCACGAGCGCGACGCGGTGTGGCTGCCCAACCGCAAGCTGTGGCGCTCGCGCGACGGCGGCCGCACCTTCGCCCTGCTCAACGTGAGCTATTGGGACCAGCACGACGTCTGGGTCGACCCGGCCGACCCGCGCCACCTCGTGCTTGGCAACGACGGCGGCGCGTCGATCAGCTACGACAGCGGAGGCTCCTGGTCGACGGTCTTCAACCAGCCGACGGCCGAGCTCTACCACGCCGCGGCCGACACGCGCTTCCCCTACCGCATCTACACGGCGCAGCAGGACAACAGCACCCTCTCCCTGCCCGTCCGCTCCGACATCGGCCCCCTCTCGGAGATGGACTGGTTCGACGTGGGCGGCGGCGAGAGCGGCCACATCGTCGTGCGCCCCGACAACCCCGACGTGGTCTTCGCCAGCGACCTTGGCGGACGCATCACGCGCTACGACCACGCCAACGGGCAGATCCACGACATCTCGCCGTGGCCCGAGGAGATGGCCGGCTATCACGGCGCGGCGCTGCCCTATCGCTACAACTGGTCGACCCCGCTGCTGCTCTCGCCGCACGACCCCGGCACGCTCTATTGCGGGGCCAACGTGGTCTTCCGCACGCGCGACGAGGGCGCGAGCTGGGAGGAGATCAGCCCGGACCTGACGCACGCCGACGAGGAGCGCCTCTCCCCGGGTGGCGGCCTCGCCGGCTTCCACGAGGGCCAGGCCAACGAGGGCGACACGGTGTACGGCAGCATCGCCAGCCTGGCGGCCGCGCCGCGCGCGCCGGGTGTGCTGTGGGCCGGCTCGGACGACGGGCGGCTCCACGTCACGCGCGACGACGGCGGGGGATGGCGCGACGTCACGCCGCCGGGCGCGCCGCCCTGGTCTATTCTCTCTGTCGAGGCCTCGCCCCACGACGGGGCGACGGCCTACGTTGCGGCCAGCGCGCACATGCACGACGATGTCCGCCCCTACGTCTTCAGGACGCGCGACTACGGCGCCTCGTGGGAGGAGATCGGCGCGGGCATACCGCCCGACCAGTTCGTGCGCGCGGTGCGCGAGGACCCGGCGCGGCCCGGTCTCCTCTACGCCGCCACCGAGGCCGGCGTCCACTACTCGCTCGACGACGGGGCCACGTGGCGCTCGCTGCAGGGGAACCTGCCCGCCTGCGCCGTCTACGACCTGCTCGTCAAGGACGGCGACCTCATCGCCGCCACGCATGGGCGCGGCCTCTGGGTCATGGACGACCTCACGCCGCTGCATCAGTGGGACGACGCGGGGTCGGGGGCAGGGGCAGGGCTCGTGGAGAATCGGGCGGCTGGGGCAGGGCTCGTGGAGAATCGGGCGGCTGGTACTGGGAGTGCGGGCGTCCCGCCCGCCCAGGTCGTACCCGCTGGGCAGCGGGAGCGAGCCGCCGGCATCCTAGCGGGCTCGGCCGTGTCTGTGCGCCTGTTCCGACCACGGCCAGCCTACCGCTTGATCCGGCGGCTCACGGGGCAGGACACGTACATCGCCATGGGCTACCCGTGCGCCGCGCCGAATCCGCCCGACGGGGCCGTGGTGACCTACTACCTCGACGCCCCACCCGACGGCGCGCTCTCGTTGAGCCTGCGCGACGGCGCGGGGCGGGAGATCGCGGCCTACACGAGCGCCCCGGAAGCGCCTGCGCCGCGGCCGCTCGGCCCGCCCGTCTACGCCACCATGGGCGGGGCGGCCACGCTCGCGCCGCGAGCCGCGGACGAGCCGGCGGCGGGGGTGCGCGTCGGCGCGCTGAACCTACCGTCGCCCCGCCCGGCGCCCGCATCCGCGGGCGTGCCGGTCGCGCCCGGGCTGAACCGCGTCGCCGTCGCCCTGGCCTACCCGCCCGCGCCGGCCGTGCTCGACCACTATCACATGGGGAGCACCGCCGTCCCGCTGGCGCCGGGAGGCTACGAGATACGCCTGGCGGTCGGCGGCGAGATCGTGGCCACGGCCCCCCTCGACGTGCGCGCCGACCCGCGCGCCCACGCCACGCCCGAGGACTACGCGGCGCAAACGGCGCTGCTGCTCGAGATCCGCGACGTGTTCGGCCGGTTGCAGGCCATGGTCGCGCGGCTGCGCCGGGCGCGCGCAGGGCTGGCCGCGCTCGCGGCGCGTGCGGACGGCCTCCCCGGGGGCGACGCCGTCCGCGCGCGGGCGCAAGAGGCGCAGGGGCGGCTCGACCGGCTCGAGCGCGCGGTGGTGCAGGTGGGCCTGGGTCCGGGCAGCGGCGAGCTCTCCGGCGGGAGCGTCCCGATCGGGTTGGGGGGCCAGCTCGAGCGGCTCGCCTCGGGGATCGCCGGCAGCGACGACGCGCCGACGGCGCAGGCCCGCGCGGTCTATGGGCGCCTGCGCCCCCGCGCCGAGGAAACGCTCGCCGCCTTCGACGCCCTGGTGGCCGCCGACCTCGCGGAGTTAAACCGGCAGGCCGTCGCCGCCGGCGTCCCGGCCGTCGCCCCCGAGGGATAGCCTTGGCCGGCGGCGACGGCCTGCGGTTGACATCGCATGACAGACAACGGACGTCGAGCGGCGGGGCCTGCAATTGACATCGCAAGGCAGGGCACGGACATTAAAGTGTCAACGAGATGTAGCCAGGAAGTGTCGGCTAGCAAGCATTGACGTACAGCGGCCGAAAAGAGCGAGCGGCGCGCGGACGTTGCTCAGACATATCAGCTATCCGCCTCATCGTGCGAGATCGGCATGTCGCGCCTCGCTGCATACCGGACCAAAGAGTGTGGAAAGCTCCGTAAAGAGCCCAAGGGTTACGGGGGGCGTACATGTGACAGTTAGTCCAAGACAGGTGAGCCGGCGGTGTGCGAGGGAGACCGGGGCGTGAGGGGAGCGATGGGACGGCGAGGATCTCGTCAGGCTCACGGAGCACCCCCGTGGATCGGCCAGACGCCGGCGGAGAGCCAGCGCGTCTTCCAGCCCTGCGTCGAGGGGACGTTCCGGGTCCGTGCCCGGCGCACGCCGCCCGGCGATGTAGAAGTGTGGGTCCACGACGGGGTGGACCATATCTGGATCGAGCCGGAGTACCTCGAACGCGCGATACTCGCCGACACATCCGGCTAATGACGCTGCTGCGTCGGCGGCTTATCCGGGGACGCTGGCTGGGCCGCTCACGAGTGCGGAAAGGCGACAACACATGGATGATCACGAGACCTTATATGGCCGGAGGTACCCCGACCTCCATCGCTTCTTCGACGCGTGCTTCCATCGGGATCGCTGGTGGAGCGTCGACGGCGATACCCCGGAAGGGGTTATTGTCACCTACGCCCGTGCGGCGCGCCCGGCGATAGTGCGCGCCGTGCTCCGCCAGCTCGCGGACCTCGCGGCGGAGGACGTAGCGGACGACGACCTGCGCCAGATCATGATCTTGCAGCTGGGCTGCTTCTACAACCACGGATGTCCCGCGCGGGAGCAACTCTGGTGGGCGCGTGCTCAACTCGCGGACGCAGCCGGCGATGTCGAGCGGTCGGCGTCGGCCGAGCCGGCGGAGTAGGGGGGGACATAGCCTTGGGTCCCCGGTCGTCCTGCGGCCCACCCCTGGTAGGGACGCATCATCGTCTCGTCCGGCAATCACATGGTCATAGCCGCGCGCCCTCGCAATCCTTCGGGGCGGGTCTCGTGCCGCACGAGCCCACGCATTGACATCTGAAGATGGTCAAACCCTGTTATTATGCTCCCACTCATGCACGTACTCGATGAGATTAACCGGCGCCACGGGACGACGTTCCGGCTGGTGCGGCGCTATGAGCGCGGCGAACAGGGCGCCTTCGCCCTTGAGGACGGGGCGGGACGCGGCTATGTGCTCAAGTGCCCCACCTACGTTGGCTACCTCGATGGCGTGCGCGCGGCCGTGACGGCGACCGACGCGCTGCGCGCGACGGGGTATCCCGTCCCCCGCTATGTCCTGTCCGGCACGATCGACGGGACGGCGTACGCGATCCAGGAGGCGCTTCCGGGTGCGCCGATGGGCGATGTCACGGCCGCGCTCCTACCGCGCCTGCTCGCACTCAACGCTCTGCAGCGTGGACGAGGGCTGCCCTCAACCAATGCCGCCCCGGCGCACGGACGCTCCGACTGGCCGGCGCCGGTGGTGGACACAGTGCTCGAGGGCGGGGATGGCTACTGCCTGCTCCCCTCGCTGCGGGGCTACTCGCGCAGGACGGCGGCGCTGCTGGACCGGTTGCAGGCGATCGTCGCGCGCCACCGCGATGACCCCTGCCTGCGGGGCGACGTGGTGCATTGGGACTTCCAGGGGGCCAACATCCTGGTCGAGGACAACCGCGTGAGTGGGGTGGTCGATTGGGAAGGCGCGTGCGTCGGTGACCGCACCTTCGATCTCGTGACCTTGCTCTATTACGCCTACGCAGCGCCCGATACACGGGGCGTGCGCGAGGCGTTGTGGCAGCGGGCGCTGGAGCAGGCCACGCCGGGTGTCCTGGCCCTGTACCTCGCGCACATGATCCTGCGCCAGGTCGACTGGTCGATCCGCTTCTACGATGCGGCCGTCGTCGCGCGTTACCTGTGGGCCTCCGAGGATGCCTTGCGCGACGCATTGGGATGAAGGTAACGATTCAGAGCGAGGATCGCGGCGGGCCGCTGGCGAGATCCGCGGGCGCAAAGTTAACATCAGAGAACCGCGTGAGTAATCTGGACTGCCACTGACACCTGCCGCATGGGCTCCTCGTCGCTAGGCACGGGGATTGTATAGGTATGCAGGCTGGCGGCGCCCACGCGACTCAGTAAGGGCCGCGACGAGGACGGCGGACAGAACGTGCGGGCAGACCGTTAGGGTATGTGGGATGCGCGCATATCTCGTTTTTAGAAGCACGAACATAGGCTA
>JAABUP010002881.1_pt1 | contig 31878 bp, 43 predicted proteins | sample 5559201 | NCBI WGS metagenome assembly JAABUP01 (sample SAMN10711887, study PRJNA513373) | rock metagenome | isolation source: Antarctica rocks | place: Antarctica
CGGTGGTCGCCTGCTTCAGACTCTGGACACCACTTTTGACGAGAGCTGTATGAGTGAAGGTCACCAATCGATGCGGTCGCCTGGCTGGTTGATTGAGTATGCGCCACTGATCACATGTACAGTCACTTTTGCACGTCATTTCCCCATAGCAACCCAAATAAACCGGTCAACAACGCACTTTAAATGGAGAGCCTGAACTCAGTGCTGCTGTTTGCAATACTGGCAAATGACATGACCAGTCAATGGCAACAGCTGTCATTCATGTTCTACAACAAGCCAGCATTACAAGGGATGGAACTCTTACCGGTATTTGTGACGGCGATTCAAGCCAGAAAACAAAACCGTTGACACATTTTGCAAGGCTGAATTTTGGCGGACACTAAGCAAAGAAAAATCAAATAATCAACACCAAAACAGCATACAAGCGTCTTGTACAGAAGAACACCACTGTCACTGTTCTGCTTGCTCTTCCAAGTCAAGCCATCTATCGGTTTTGGCGTCAATATCAGCAGCCAACTTTGCCAGCTGCAGTCCAATCTGCGCAGCTTGCTGGTAGCTGTCTCCCCCTTGCTGAGTCAGCACCGCCAGCTGCTGCTCAAGTGATGCCTTGGTGACAGACAAGGCATCTATCTCTGCCGGCAGCCTGTCTAGCTCCTGTTTTTCCCTGTAGTACCAAGCATGGTTTGACAACTCCAGACTCTGGCCTTCAGCATTGTGATCTGCACTGGCACAGCATTCCCCGACCTGCTGAATGCAATCACAGCATGAATGGCAATTGCAAGCTGGCTAGACGCTTCGCTTGCAGCAACATGCATGGGTCCTCACAGCACCTTGGCAGGTCATCATGCAGGGAACTGCCCTCCAAGATGCAATGAAATGCCCCTAATGTTGCAGCGGACTGCCCTGCACCATGCAGTGACCTGCCCTTCAAGATGGCCTGTCACCAACAAATGACTGCCCCTGCCTACAGAGCACACTAACCAAATGCACATCCACACCACAAAACACCAAGCTCCATCACAGTTCCCAAACCAAACCCTCATCCCCAATCAATCCTGCAGCGCAGCCAAGGCGACGCAGAAATGGGGCTGGTTTGTCAATAAGAGTAGGAGGGTGAGAGATCTCACCTGTATCCCAGTTTTGGCTTAGACGCTTTTTTGGCAGGAACTGCGGCTGCAGGGGCAGGGCTTTGCGTGGCAGGCCCTTTTGCAGCGACTTGAACATGGCCACTTGCAGCGGGTCGAGCCTGTGCATTTGGCTTGGGAAGCTGTCCAGTCTGTTGTGCCGTGCCATTGGATGCCTGAGGCAGCTTGGGCGCCTGAACACAGCAGTGACCAGATTCATAGTAAATGATAATTATAATTATAAGAAAAGTAGTAATAATAATAACAAAAAAAGTCACAGTAATAATAAGTATATCAATGTCAATGCTTGTCAATGCTTTCCGGCTCATGATGAGCTTGGTAAGTGCAGGGCAAGCCTTGTCTCTCCAGAGCCTGTCCTGTGCATCCCTATATTCCCTAGGCTCATGAATTACAGACTTGATCCAGGAAGAACACTGTCCAAGAATTATAGATATACATTCAGTCCGGTTCTTTGGTTTTGGAGTCACTTTCAGCTAAGTGTGGTCTTATTGACTTTGTTCTGTTCTGCTGCTGCTATGTGTACAATTGTCTGGTTGAGGCTGAAACGTTTCATTCTGCTGCGGTTGGTTTGTTCATAGTCTGGCTGAGGCTGGAAGCAATTGACACAGCATACTTGGGCTTCCCCACTGTGAGCGACTTGATTGAACATGCCAGCCATATGCACTGGCTGAGTGAGCCAGGCACATGCCTGTGACAAAACATGAACAGCTTGCTAGTATGCATGCTGGACCTGTTGTGACTCAAACAAACGCATGCTGGAAAAAACCTTTTGCTACATTGTGCAGGCTCTTGTTGTGCCACTGCTTGTCAATAGACACTGAGCATGCATCATGTCTTTGCTGTGCTGGTATGGACAGAAAACTGGACACCAGGTCACAGGCTGCTATACCCTCATTAGGGAAGCTAACTGGATGTTGTTCAGTTGAGCTGTAGCTCATGTACAACAGCATCCTTTCTGTTCTGCTTTGCATGCAACAACAGCATCTGTACACCCTGGACATCCTCCTGCTTGAATCTAGTCCTGCTTGTCCTCAAAAACATCACATCTGGCATGCAGGTGAGCTGCCCACCTTTGGCCTAGACTGCTTCCTGGTCTGCGTGTTCTCACTCTTGTGTGTGAAGTCACTCTCGACGAGCTCCCCCATATGTGCTGACAGCTTGGCTTTGCCGCCCTACAACAAGCAACATATAGTAGGCTGTATACAACCATTGACATTGTGCAGGGATGGATGATGCACGCCTTGTGAAGGCATGAACACTGCACTGCATACCCTATGAAGGAATGTTTTGTATGCATGCCTTGTGAAAGCACGTCTGAAGCACAACAGATGCGATGACAGCTTCAGGATGCCAAAGGGCCTTTAAGGAGGTGATTGTTGCCAGCAGGACATTCATAGATGCAGCGAAGATACAGCGGTGATACAGCCTCATTCTAGCGTGAAAAAACACCCAAGAAAAGACAAACACACAGTGCAAAACATTACAATGCAGAGAGGACTACTGCTTCCTGTGAAAGCAGCATCATACAGTGAGTTTGCATTACCTGGACTCGTAGGACATGGGTTGCATGTAGGCTGTCGGCAAAAGCCTTGTTATGTGTGATAGCCACAATGGCTCCATCAAATGCCTGCAGTTACAAGCACCCCTTGTCGGTGTGGTGTCTCACACACAGATGAGGACTACCCTTGACCTACCACAGTTCACCGCAGTTCACCACAGTTGCACCACAGTTGCACCACAGTTCATAACAGTTGCACCATAGTTGCACCATAGTTGCACCACAGCTCCTGCAGAGCTGCACGTTGCAGCAAATTGACAGCAACTCTGCAACGATTGAGCAGGCAGCGACATTTGGCAGCAATTCTGCAATCGCTCAGGCAGCAGCATTTGACAGCAGCAGTGGATTGCAAGCGTGCAACAGCTTGCACATGTGTGAAGGAGGCAAGGTGATCTGATTACCGGAAGGGGGCTGCATTGAAATTTACAATGGTCGCAGCACCCAAGCGCTTGCTGATTGCATTGAGCAGCAGATAAGAGTATCAATGCAACGCCAGTGTGCTTGGATTTACGAGACAGTTATACCTGAAGGGCTGTAGCGAGCATTGATGCAATGCCACTGCGCTTGAATACGAGAAACAGATGTAACTGATGAGAGTATTGATGCAAGGCCACTGCGCTTGAATTCGAGAAACACGTTTACCTGAAGGGCTGTGGTGAGGACAGGTGAGGGAATGCCTTTGCTTTTGCATACATCACAGGTTGTGTACAATAGTGACAGGTTTACCTGAAGGGCTGTGATGAGGGCATTGATGGTGGCAGCATCCAAATGATTGCTGGCCTCATCCAGCAGCAGCAGGTTGCAGGGAACCAGAGCAAAAGCTGCCAAGGCCACTCGGGCTTTCTCACCCCCACTCAGATCACCTGTACAACAGTCAAGACACGGAACATACTTTCTTGCTGATTGGGCCTGCACAAAGGCCTACAACTGGGTTTAGGAGTTGAGGTTTGTCGTGGAGTATCCAATGGCATTATGTTGTCCTATACAAAAACTCATAGCAGCACAAGCGTTCTTCACACTTTTACTGTGTGGGAGGCGTTGAAAGCAGGTGGACTGCGCACGATGCATTTGTGCTTTGAAGTCGCATCAGCATCTCTCAAAACAAGCTGAGCTGCATCTCCAGCTTCCATGATGCTCAAGTTAAAGAAACAGCAGAACATGACGTGATGCGACACTCATTACAGACTTGAAACTGCGGCAGGGACATACCTATTCTGGCAAGGGCCATCTCCCCAGACAGCCCCAGGGCTCCTAGGGACTGGCGGCCCTGCTCCTGTGTGATGTTGACATCATCGACCCTGGCTTTCTCAAGCACGTACTCCAGAGCCTTCTTGTCCATTGGAAGATCCTGCACCAGCACCAAAAAATACCTAAAAGTGCAAATGCTAAATGGGGAAAATCCACTTTCAAGGGAAGTGTGAAGCCAAGCTGCCAATTTGTTGCAGCAGCATGATTGGAAGAGTTGCTACTGCACAGCATGCAGCATTGCTGTTGTGGAGTGGTGTCAGGGAAATCTGACAGGTGTACAGTGCTCTTCCTTGTAACGCTTACGCACTGAAAGAGACACCACACAAGCAGGCAGCAGGACCACAAGCCACGTGCACAACTCTGTGGATGCTTGTGTTCTAGTGAGGAGGGGGGCCTGGGGTTGTAAAAGTGGACTCACCTGAGCAAGGTCTTGGGAGAAGACAGAAACCTTGGCCCCCTCGCCCAGATGCCGCATCCCACCCCAGATGGGTACTGCCCCTACATTGATAGTCATACTGCCATGATGACGATGGTAACGGTACTGATATTGATATATAACTAGTGATAACATTGATAGCAGTGGTGACAAAGAGGATGATTTGGATCTGTGGCAGATGCCTACTGCACCTACATGCACACTGATATATATATATAAGCTTCTGACCAGCCCAGAAAGCGTGATCATCAGTCACATTTGACACCCCATGCTGTGACAGACAAAAGTGGCTGCATGAAGTGGAGTGCAAGATCCAGCACTTGCAGGTGCTGCTATGCTGCAAATCCACCAGGACAAGAAAAGGCACCAAGCACAATCCTGCCTGGCTCTGGCAACACACAAAGCACAGCCAAGGGCAGTTGGGGGTACCCGAGAGGACTTTGAGGAGGGTGGTCTTGCCAGCCCCATTGGGGCCCAGCACCAGTACCCTCTGCCCTTTCTCTACCTTCAGTTTCACCCCCGTCAGCAGGGGGTCCTTCAGCCCATTGGGCTCACCCCACCCTATGGAGGCATCCTGCATGTGCACAAGGCAACTCTGAGACTGTTCTGCCTGTTTGTCGATATTTGATCAGAAGAGGCTCCTTCAGCCCACTGGGCTCACCCACCCTAGGGGGGCAGCATGCTTGTGCAAAAGGTCAACCTGATGTAATGATGCCATTTGACAGGGTGCATGTCACCCACCTGGCCGCCCTAGGTCTAGTTTCAATGATGTTGCGTTAGGTGACTGTCACAACTGTCACATCAACTGACCTTTTAGGGATGCGCAGAACAGATTGCTCTGGAGAGACAGGACTTGCCCTGCACGTACCTAGCTCATCATGAACCGGAAAGCATACACATTATTACTGTGATTTACACGCTGGTCCTACAGGAGCTGATGCTGTCAGAGAGAGCCACAGCATCATCATGACAAACACAATATTGTTGTTGTTGTAATCATTATCATTATGATTGTTATTGCTATTGTGGTTATCACTATTATTACTTATTATCATCATTGTTATTACTGTTGTTGTGATTATTATTGTCCAGGCATCTGATGATGACAGAAGCTTCACACGGATGTGTCATGTCGAACACCCCCTCATGATAACGCCTTGGCTGTCCTTGACAGCACCCATGCCAGCAGGGCCAGCATGAAGACGCCAAGCAACTGCAAGCGATGTGCCACGCTAGCAAGTGCTCATTTGTCAACGAAAAGGACAGCGTTTGCTCACCTCCATGATGAGGACTTCCTGGTGGCAAGGGGGCGCCTTTGGCAGCTTCAGGGCTACCTACACCACCCGACTCACTTCAGTTCGTATTCCAGCTCACCCAAACCAACAACTCAATGCAACTGTGACTCAGTCAACAACCACATGTACAGTTTGGACATCAGACAAGGACATGACAAGGATATTGTGACCTATGTAATGACAGACAATGATCTTTGAGCACATGATTCCAACAGATAATTTTGCAAGTATTCATGCTGACAGAAGACTGCTTGGCGCACCGACATTCATGCTATCAAATTGACTGGACTTGACATGACCTGGATCAGTTTGGAGTGAACTCAGGCAAATCAGCTCACATCAAGTCAAGTCATGTCAAATTATTTCAATAGTATGAATCTGGGTGTGCCAACCAAAGACAGTGATCTTCTGTCAGCGTGCATGCCCACAGAAACATGTGTGCATCATCCATGCCAAAGCTCATTGCCTGTCATTGCACAGGTCATGACATCCTTGTGCCAAAATTAATACAAGGGATGAAGAGGGATTGAAAAGGTGAGCAAGCTTTGCATGTTTTGATTATGCTGTAATAAAGCATGATTGCAGCCCACTGCAATAATAACATTGAGCAATGGAACTGGCCATGAACTGGTCACCTTTCTTGCATCCCCAGGGCCATCCCCAGCAGAAGCTGCCGGCGCAGCTACCATGTTGCTCTTGATCTTCTCCAGCTGCTTCGCCCTAGACTGTGCCTGTGACGCTTTAGATGCCTTGGCTCCAAACCTGGCCACAAACCCTTCCAATTCGGCAATCTTCTTGCCCTGTGTCACGGCTGCTGATGCAGCTTGTTGGCTTCGGAGCTCACGCTGTTCCAAGAAGAGGTTGTAGTCACCGGCGTAATGGTGCAACTGCCGACCCCGTACTTCTACTATCTGGTCACATGCATCTTGCAGCAGATCTTGGTCATGTGATACGATTACAGCCCCGCCAGAGGAGTTACGCAGGAATGCCCCCAGCCACTTACATGCCGCACTGCAAGCACGCAGCAGATTTCCAGTGCCACTCTCATTTTGATAAAGTGCGCTTGCCAACATGCACATTGTACCAACGAGTCAACAAGTCAAGTAGTGCTTGGCAAGGTAGTGGCAGGATGGAGAGCAGCAGCTGTTGCTCAAGGATTGCGTCACTGCAATGACTGTGACATTGACATGGTTGCCAAGCCATGCAGCCTTGACAGCATTTACAGGACTTTTTTCGCCAAACCTCACCAGTCCTGCCTGACCATTTGTGCTGCCTTTTGCTGGACTATACAAAAAAATCAGTGCTGCCTTCTGAAGTTTGCACACAAATGCATGTACTGCATGCTGCAGTCTCTACTGGTCCTCCTTCAGCACATTGACTGAAGCTAGCTTGCACACACACACACACTGTAGGACCTGGGCTTACAGACAGGGTGACACATGAGTGGCATGTGTACCTATCAAGGTGGTTGGTGGGCTCATCCAGCAGCAGCAATCCGCCCTGACCTCCACTGCTGGCGCTCTGACCAGCAGGTCCAAGCAGCAGCCGAGCAAGGGCAATGCGCATCTGCATGCACAAACAAGGTGTCAAGGAGACTGTGCACACTATTTGTTTCATTTCACTACACACGCATCTTATCCTGTTGTCAGTTACATACAGTCCTGAGTAGCTCCCTTGTTGTAGGCTGAAGCCCACGCGGCGCCTCAAGTGCTGTATCTTGCTTGCAGCGTCTCGCTGTACCAGTGGCAAAAGCTCCACCTGAGGAGGCTGCTGAATGGGGGCTGTCATCTTGTCAACAACTCAATCAGGCAACAAGGTGATAGCTGCAACTTGGTAGCCTCTTTGGGTGAGCCTTCTGGCTTTGACTGTTGTAGGGAAGTAACACGAGCAAGATGTAGCAAGTTGCATGGTGTTGCCTTGATGTGTGGGAAAACTGTAAGTGCTGTCACAGAGCTACACATCATCGCAGCATACACAGCAAGCTGTGATGTTCTGGGCTGCCGCCTCAGGAGACTCCTGTTGAGATGAGTGAAAGGCAAACACCTTTCTTGTCTTTTCCTTTCTGCAAGCTGTGTTCACCAGGGTGGCAGCAGGTCAGAGAAAGGACGCTGTGAAAGCGTTGCATGGGATGAGTATACGGCTCTTCAACTGCAGCTGTTTGAAAGAGCTCTTCAGTGCTTGATGAGCAGCTACAACTGTCTGAAAGGAGTTTCCAATGACTACCAGCTTTTCGCAGCAAGACGCAAGTCATTATGCTGCCATCCGCAGCAGCCAGCATGCACAGGTGTGGTGTTGTCATGCGCAGGCGTGTTGCCTCCATGCATGGCAAGGTTGTGTTGTCTCCGTGCATGGCACAGGCGTGCTGTATCCATGCATGGCAAGGTTGTGTTGTCTCTGTGCATGGGCATGGTGTTGTCTGCGTGCATACATGGGTACAATGTTGTCTGCAGCAGGTGCACCTGCCAACCACCACTGAATTCACTGCAGCTTTTGTTCCACTCCTCCTGTTTGAATCCCAGCCCTGTCAGCACATTGGCAATGCGCTTGTCTGCGTCATACCCGCCTGCTGCCTCGAACTTGTCCATAGCCGCTTGCAGACCATCATCTGCGCCTTTGCTGCCTGCACAAACAGTGCTTGTGACAGTGCTAGGTGCCAAGCCACCAGACCAAGGTAAAATTGGAAAGGTGTCACGTGCCCCTTTAGGATTTAGATTTGAGGGCTGATTGTGCGTTAAAGTACCAATTCACGTGACGGCTCCAGACAGAGAAGCTGCTCAAGACTTTTGCCGCCTGACTAAATGGGGCTCGTCAGAGTGCCAATTCACGAGTCATGAATGACCAGAACTTTGCTCAACAGCCACTTGCAGTGCTTAGCAGAGTGTGCCATTTCAACTCATCAGTGATCAAGCACATTCGTGATCACAGAGATGCTCACGATCTGTGCATCACCCTGACTCAAGAATGATATCAGATCGAGATTGACTGTTGTGTACGCAAAGGTATCTTGCTTACTACAGTCACATGCGTTTTGCAGCAGGCAGGAGGACTGCATCTACATTGCTGTGTGCCAAGTGCAGTGACCAAACCTGGAGGTGAGTGCTGGAGTGTACCTAGACTAGCAGCTTGAGAAGCAGCGTCGATGGCAGCTTCAGCTTCAATCAGCTCTGTCATTCTGGAGCGTGCTTCCTCCCACACCGTCCTGTCTGACCCTGAGACTGCGGTCTGTTCCAGGTAGCCCATCTCAACACGGTTGCCGACCACCAGCCTGCCATTGTCCACCCTTCGGTGGCCTGACAGGCATCTGAGAAGAGTAGACTTGCCACAGCCATTGGCACCTACTAGGCCTACTCTTTGTCCTGGCATAAGGCGCCAGGACACATCCTGCAAGAGGTTACAGAGGTCACAGATTGTAAGCACAGGTAGAGTTGTAGATCCAGCCCAGTGACAGCAGCGGTGGAGTCTGGCGTGATCTGAGTCAGAAATGGGTAGCACAAATCACCTCAAGCAAGTCTCTGTGGCCAGCCTGTACTGTGACATTCTCCAGAATCAAGTTGGCGCCTGCTGTGTCTCCACGAGGAATATTCTCACCGTGCTGTTCAGCAGGTTTTACCTCAGCTGGTGCAGCTGCTGCTGAGCAGGCAACATGTGGTTGACGAGCCTCGCGAAGAAGACGACAAGTGTGATTGGAATGACCGCTTCTATGTGCACTGACGAGTACTGAAGGCTTTTTCCTTAACTGCTGTTTGTGACCGTGTACAGCCTTGAAGCGCAGACGCTGCGGCAACCTAAATCTGGCCGAAACAGGACAATTCGCTGTGTGCTGTGTCCGATGACAGCTTGACATGGTAGAAACTGTGCGCTGGACGTCAATACTTGCAGTGACAGCTCGCGAGCATTCTGCTTGACAGCTCAAACAGTGGTCACATTGGGAAGGCCTGCACGGGACCAAGGTTACGTGTGTCCAAGATTTTGCAGCGCGGACTTGCGTCGGAAAACAATGCAGCAACGCTTAGAAAGTATGCACTGGTGGCCGTGGGCGTCACCACGGTGTGGCAAAAATGGCGATGCTCCGGAACCACTAGCATGCACTTTAACCTAGATAGTGTACTGTCATCTGTCTCTCCATTGGTTGAGGATGTTGGTTTCAGTCCTGCTGCAAACAAAAGCATTCCATGTTGACGTAAGCAGTTGATTGGAAACTTACACTACCGTTTGTGTACAACATGACCATGCATGATACACGCATGACGTATGGCAGCATACAATCTGCAGCTGCCTTTATAAAATTGAGTCAACTCTATACAAAGGCAGCAGATTTGCCTTCTAGCACTGGCTTGTGCAGCCATCTATCCTTCTCATCAACCATTCCTCTCTGATCTCTGAACCGTTGTTTTGCCTCAATCTTCATGCCTTGTTCTAGGTCTTTCAGCAATGACTTCTTCTGCAGCTTCAAGGCTGCCTTGCTTGCCTTGATTTCCTCATCATACTGCTTTTTCTGCTGGTTCGCCTGCTGAGCCAGCTTCCTGTCAGCAGCCTGCTCTTCTTCCTCCTTCTGCTTGCGCTCTTGCATCTGCAACCACGACAAGCACTCCACGGATGCAAGACACAAGAACTAAAATGTATTTAAGTGAGAGTCTTTGCTTGCCAATGCTTCTGTGGTCAAGCATATTACTGTGTGTCAACTGGTCATGCAGGTGGGGCTACGTCATGCAGAACCTGCCATTCATCATGCACCATTGCTGTCAATTTGGACTGAGGATCACTTGTGCGCTGGCAGCTGCCTTGTGCACAGCAACAATATCTCGACACAGATCATCAGGCTATAATGTGATCACACCAACTCCACGGCCACACATGCATGCACAGACAGACGCAGTCTCTGCAGAGCGTGAAGCACCTGCTGCTGTCTTGTGCGCAGCAGCAGCTGCTGCTGCTCCTGCCTGTCCCTCTTCTTCTTCTGCAGGGCAGCGTCCTGTTGAGCCTCATACTCTGCTTGCATCTTGGCAGCCTTGACCTCGTCCATGGCAGCTATCTCAGACAGACGCCTGGACAGCGCACTCCCACCGGCCATCTGCAAGACAGCATGGCTCGATCTGTAAGAGCAGAAGATGCCAATGGCTGTTGCAAAGCTGTCTGCTTCATGGGACGCCCGGTTGCCATGTGCAAAGGCAGTTCCAATCAATCTCTGATGCCCAGGCACAACAGACTTGTATGATGCTGCTATCTCAGACAGACATCAAAACAGAGCACTTGATATATGCCACTGCTGTGTTTTGCTTACAGTGACTGTGCTGGAAGACCCCGATGCCAAGCAGGATCTGGAGACAAATGCCTTGTCCTTTTACTGCCTTATATCATACTTTCAAATAATAATGATAATAATAATAATAATAATAATAATAATAATAACAATAATAATAATAATTATTACTTTATACTGTCGATACTTTCAACTGTCTTTTGCAAAGTGCCAAAGGCACTGCAACTTGCTTCCAGTCTGTGCAATGCTGCTGTGCACTTGATGCTGTACATATAGCAAAAGAAAGGCAAGCTCGTGCCCAATGCATGAAACACAACTTGACAAAGCAATGTCAGGCAAGGGTATGGGTTGGACCTCGAATTTTGCACGAGACTTGGCTTCCCTAGCCTTGACATCATCAATACGCTTCTGCTCCTGTCTCTCCTGCTCTGCTTGGTACTCAGCGTTCAACCTGCAAACAACCATGCTTCAGCATGCTGTTTGTGCCTTTGTCACACAATGCCTGCAATTTCTGGCTGTGCCATGACACACAGCAGCAGCGACAATTACAGAGCTCTTGACACAGTGACAGACACATCTGATCAGTCGATATTGAGCCTATAAATTGCTGGCAGACTGTGGATACAATGGCCACTGTACAGTCTGCATGATGGGGCAAGCATGCCACAATGAAGAAAAGGCAGACAAGTGCCTGAACATCAGGCATAAGCTTTTGTAAATGACTCTGAACTGCACATTTGTGTAGCAACTCTGTGTGGAAGCGACTTTGCTAAACTCGGCCACTGATGCTATGGGCACATTGATGTAGCATGCAAAAAAGCTGGCGCCACAAGGCGGACTGCATGGTTGTTGTAATCAGGTCCCCCACTGTAACCATTCACCATGCAGCCACAGCTGGACCAGCGCATTTCCATACAATGAAGAGGTGATCTCCATCACAATGGACCTTTCATTCTATGCCAGTGCAAAAGTGACTCTCTACAAGACTTGGTTGCTAGCAGTGTGCTTGGCCAGGCCAGCAACCCAGCAAATCAGAACAAGGGGTGGGGTGTCGTGGGAAGACAACAGGAGATGTGTTTGCATGCATAGTCAGAACAAGGATTGTCTTGTCATGGGTAGTTAGAGAAAGGCATGTGTTGTCATGGGTAGCCAAACAAAGGCGTGTCTTGTCATTGGTACTCAGAACAAGGGATGTGCTGTTGTGCCTTTGCTCTTCCAGCTTGGCCTGCTTTGCAGCTTGCGCCTTCTGCTGCAGGCGCAAGTCATTGTCACGGGTCACCTTGGCCAGCATCACCTTATCCTGCTCAGCCTTAGCAACCTGCAGCACAATTGCAAATGCATTCAATTTTATTCCAACTTCTGACAACAAAATAAGTCCTGAAGGTGTACTTCCGAAGACTGGTAAGCTGACTCTGTGTGTGCATTGATCAGCTGTGACACCTCAAATGTTCTCAAAGAAGTTTGGTGGATTTTTGGACTTGACAGCAATACAGGTTGGTGCGGATGGTATTGTTATGTTAAGATGATGCACAACGGGTTGGATGGCTTCAGATGCAGGGCGACATGTCACAAGGTGACATGATGTACACATGTTCAATCAGACAAAGGGATCAGTCAAGTCAAGGCTGTGCTCCTGAAAGGCATATGACTACTCCATGAGACCGTGAGTGTCAAGCCATAAGCCAGATGCTGAAAGGCCGACAATTATCCTGATTAGTGCCAACAGCATCAAAACCCAGCGACTTGATGTAGCTCCTACACATTATGTCCTGTCTCTGAACATTCCATGGAAAGGTTGCAGGTTGCAGAGTGCCTTTGGAGTAGTCCCTGAGCCTTGCTGCATAGCTGGGTGACTGCTGCATAATTGAGGAAAAACATCTGTGAAGATCTTGACCACTTGGGACTGTGTACAAAGTTTCAGAAAGCATGTGCTGACGAAGTGCCAAGTATAGCTGGTGCCTCCTTCCTACAACACAGAAAGAGGCGCTGCTGATATTGCTGCACGATTGCTGCATCAGATACTAGTGCGGTACCACTGAAATGATGCAACATTTGTGGCAATGACACTGCTGCACTGAGCTCCCTGTCAGCAAGCCTAATAACACAGAGACCTGCATGAACTCTGTGATGACCCAGACGCTGCATAAAACAACGCTGGCCAGGTGCATGACCAAATGAGGCTGCCTGCTTTGGGCGTACCCAACTCTGCCAGACTTTGGTGGTGTCAGAAACAGCTGTCTAGTCTAGTCTAGTCTAGTCCAGTCGAGTCGAGTCGAGTCGAGTCAAGTCGAGTCGAGTCGAGTCTAGTCTAGTCTAGTCGGCATGGACGTTGCAGAGCTGTGCTGCACTGATTGGCTGTTGAAGTTGCTGTGGACCCATCCCTGGCTCTCAACAAGCCACGTCAGCACCAAGCCAGGGACAGTGCAGCTCTGGCTTACTGAGCAGGCTATGCTTGAGGAGAGTCTGGGCCCTGCTTGAGGGCAGCCTCAATGCCCTCAGGGCACAGCTTTGCTGCAAGCAGGCTGATCTGATGCTGCAAAGCTGGCTTGGGATGACCATAGCAGAGCGTCGCTTTGATGCCACTGTAGTCTGACCAGCATGCTGTGACTTTCCGCAGCATTCACGACCCCTGTGCAAAGCCATGCCAGCAAGACAGAACAACCAAGGCCTTCTGACCACAGCTGCACCGGCTGCCAACGGCAGATGCTGTGCAACTCGGCAGCAGTGCAGTGATCTCAGCCAGGGGATGAGTTGACGCAGGTTGATGGTACACAAACAAGCCTGATGTGCCCATGCTGCAGGGCTGTTGAGGGTTATGTACCCTTTCGGCAGCAGCTTGCCGTTCTTCCTGTACCAGACGCCGCCGCTCCAGTGCGTTTTCCCGCTGGATCTCCTCCCGCTCAGCCTGGTGCCTTTGCCGGGCTTCTGCCACCTGGAAAAACACCAAAGCTGCTATCACACACCCCCCAGATCACGTGATGGCTCATGACATGCACAATTGTTGACATACATGCAGGCAACGAATGATAAACAGATCCAGTGCATGACAGGACTTCAAGCAGCAGCATCTGACCTGCAGATAGGCTGCTTGCTGGGGTTTGTTACTTCCAGCATGAATTTGCAATAAATGTGCGCTCACAATGCAACTCTTGGTGTGTCTGCTTTTGTCAGAGTGATTTGCTCTGATCGGTACAAGCCCTTGGTGTTGATTTGACTTGCCTGCTGACTGTACATCTGCTTGGTCTTGGCCTGTTGCTCCTTATGCTGCTGCCACTTCTGGACCTCTTCCTCCTCGTACTGCCTGATTGAGTCCTTCAGCTCAGCCGCCTCCTTCTTCTGGTCCCTTGCCGCATGCCTTTCCTGCTGGACCTGACTCAGCTGGTCCTCTAGAACTTTCTTGACCATTTCCTGCTTGCTTTGGGCCTTTTGCTTAGCCTTTTGACTCTCCCTGTGAGCTTGCTCATCCTGCACGTATGTTTCTTGTACATCTTGGATGCAATAATGCATTCATTGAGAGCATGTGACAATAGACACGGCTTGGCTCACCAGTCAGAGTGAATGCAGACAAGATGGTCGTCAAGGGTGGAGTTGAGCATGTTGGATGAAAGGAATAATCTCAAAAGCTAAATAAGAGGCAGGCATGCAGTTGATGAGCTGCGCCGAAGCACAAGCACACAACCAAAGTGGTGAGCAACAAAACAGATTCAAGGGCAGGCAGACAGACAAACGACAGCTAGAGAGCCAGCCAGCCTGCCAGAAACAGACGGAAACAGACAGACAGACTGGCAGATAGACAGATAGATCAGATGGGTGAGCTGTATGTGCGGGGCATGCCTGCATGAGGACCATCTTGTCGAAGTCTCCATACTGCACATGTGCCCTGGGCTCTAGCAGAATGCCTGGCAGAGGAAGCCAAGCTGAAGAACGGCTGCTTGCCTGTACACAGAATACAAAACATGTTGAATGCACAGACATGATACGATGTCTAGCCAATTGCAGTATACAAATTAGGACAGCTCTACGATCTTGAACATGATCAGTGGAGCAGAAAAATATAGGCTTTGGCACAATACATACAAGCACATGCAGACATAGACCTGAAGTGCAAAAGTGATCGCAAGGCTGGTTAAGCAGTTATGCACAGGTGCTAATTGCATGCTAGGACATGCAGAGATGTTGCATCAACAGCAGACATGCAGGCTTGTGTGTGACCAAATGAGAGGCGTACACATGAGTCTTGTGAATGCAGCTCCGCAGATGTGGACGCTGTGCGCCTTGCCGTAGCTGCAGCTGCAGCTGCAGATGGCAGCACTGCTTGTGGCCTGATTGTCTTGCGTTTGGTAGACGCCTGCATTGCAGTTCCCAGGACACTCTAGGCTAAGCAGCAGTTTGATACTGTTGCTCAGCGAGCAGATGTCACTGCTTCTGGCTGCCAATGCTGTTGCTACATACTATCTGGCCATTTGGGGTGCCTGTAAAGCTGCCCGGTGAGGTGGTTTCATGTGCCCTAGTCATCCTGTACAGGTTGACAATAGCAAAGCTTCTGGGTGACATGGTTGTCAAGCTGTGTGACAACATGCAGTTGTGACGGGCAAATTCATATTGCAAGCAAACTGCCTTGCAAATGTGCATATGCACTCCTCAAAATGCTTAGGACATGGACTCACACATGTCATAGCAGCACTAGATAGGCGGCTCACATGCATGCTGCGTCAGACCAGGTGCTGCTTGCAATGCCTGCAGGCAAAAGATTTCCAACACAACAACAAGACACTGGCAACAACAGTGACGCCCAGGCTTCAAAGGTAAACAATGAAACCTGCTTTGCCAAAGTCAGCTTCACTTGGGACTTCAAAACCTCCAGCTCTGCTTGAGTGCCCTGAGCTCCAGTCAGGAACTTATCACACACAAGCACTGCCTTCATCAAGCTCTCACAGGTCTGAGAGCCTGCATCCCTGTCTTGCAGTCTTGACACTAGGACAGCCTACGACGTCAAACGAACCAATCTGCATAGGTCCGTGGCACAGAGTGTGACCAAGAAGATTGTCCGCAAGCAGACACGCTGTGAGAGCTGTTTTTTGGCAGAATCAGGACTGACCTTGAGACCTTTAGCAGCTTGGAACACATTGGTCTCTGGCATCATGGTCAAGACAAATCAGCAATTTGTGGCGAATGGTCAAAAGTCCATCTCGATGCGCGTCGGATTCCACGTACGGCCCAGTTGCACAGAGCAGACCAGGGGAACACAGACAGACAGCAAGCTCAACAATACTCAGCACCTTCTGAATGACAAGCCGATGCGCTTGCTGGCCTGGCAAAATTCTACCCGGGACAGCAGTTTTTTGCGCGTCTGTCTGTTGACTGCGGAGTTAGCGCAAACTGCATATTTGCAGCGCAGCGCAGCAAGCTCAGAGGTGCTGAGCAGAAGTTAGGCGAGGAGCTCACATGCGATGCTGCGCATTTGCAGAGGCGGACTGCACATCAGCAGCGATCAACGGCAGCTGCTGGCCCGTCGAAAGGCACCAAGAAATGCCTGGCAATACATCCCTCTGCTGGGTTAGCTGCGACGTCAAGGCAATGGGGTAGAAATTGGTTGTTATCGAGCCATTCGATGGCAACACCGACATCCTCACCCGACACGCTGCAGGCAGGCAGTTCGATAGCAGGCGCCTTTCATTTCGATAAGCCACACTCCTCTCAAAAAATCCACAGCAGAAAACGGATCGCTGCAACAGGTATGTTGACCTGCTCCGCCAAGTTTAAGGGCCAATAGAGGAGCTTGTTGACGCCTGCCGTGCGCTGCAGACGTTGGAAAGATTGGGATGTCTGTTAAACGACAACGTCGTCAAAAGCCGCTCACCGCAGATGCTGTTGAAGCTGCCAATGCTGCTTCCACCGATGGCGATCCTGATTCTTGCTGGTACGGAGATCCGATAGCGCAGGTGGGTAAAACAAAGCATAACAGGTCAGCGTTGGTGGTGCTTACCGCAGCGATTCCACGTCAGGCTGTGATGTACAGGAGCTTGCACATGCACGGTGGGGCCGTATATACGGCACATCGACTGCTGTCAAGCAGCAAAAGGGCTTTCAGGTGTGCACCAGCGATTCCTGCTCTTGCATGAAAGTATGTTCGAATTATGGCCTCTCAGCATGTTGTCTCACACAATGAATGCATCACTACGGAGACAACGTCAATACCGTGATAGCAGGTGTATGACGATGATGCTGTGGTGGCTCATTACACTGCTGCAGAAGTTGCAGAGGTTGGGAAGGTAACGCTGGATGTCTTTCCGACATTGGTTGCCGCATCCTGCATGAGCCTGATTGGGTTGCCTGCACGATCTGCGTTTGCACACTGCCTATGCACTGCATTTTGGTGCATGCTGTGATGAGTTACATGTTGCAGGTTGGGTTAGGTGATTTTGTAGAGGTTTACAGCGGTAAGAAGGACGCTGATGGCAATGACAGGACTTGGATCATGGAAGTCACTGAATTGTTTGAAGATGCTCAGGTACATCACCATCAAGAGCACCAGCAAGAGCGACGTACTGCTCTCATCACGCTGACATGACAACATTGTTTGGCACGTGAGAGAGCACTGGGCACAGTATCACCGCACTCTCAGAAATTGGCTCAACTCAACAATCACTGTTCTATGTATTAGTGCCTGCAGAATTCCCAGCATGTCAGCATACCTCCTGCACCAATGTGTTGCTTTTCCCATGCCCACCTAGACTCATGTCAGCAGCATCCAGGTTGAAAAGTTCACTTGATATGCTGCAGGGCGGCCACTACTTCACAGGTCATTGGTTCTATTCCCTGTGGAACACTGCTCTGGCGGTGACAAGCAAAGACGGGGGCAAAGTCGACCCGGTGTTCTTGGAGCCACACCGCATCTTCCGTGCCTCAGAGCATGACAACCAGGTGTACGCGGCTGATGGCTGCACCACACAATCGCTAAATGCAATTGCCAAGTAAGTGCACAAGAGCAACTTGAACATGACAACCATATCTGGCCCCATATGCAATTGCCAACAAGCGCAGAGAAAGTTGGACTCTTGCAAATTCAGTTTCCAAGATGCATGGGTCTCGTGGTCTTGTCATCAATGCATTGTACATGCTTTTAGCCTTCCTGGCATGTCTGCTGGCACATCATAAAATCTCCAACATAAACATATACATACAATGTTTCTATCATGCGGTCTGATTCATGTGGGCCACAGGAGGGTGACAGTGAAGCATGTGAGGCCGGGGTGGGGGGACCCTGGCACATGTGACTACTGGTGGAATCAGGAGCACGATAACCGCTTCTTCTCCTTCACTGACAAGTACCCCACAGGCTCAGAACCTGGCTTCCTCAAGACGGTGTCTGCTGGCTTGCCTAGGGTAAGCTCATGTTGCCTAGGGTAAGCTCATGTTGCCTAGGGTAAGCTGATGTTGCCTAGGGTAAAGCTGATGTTCCCCGTCAAGAGTGAAGAGTCTGTTTTGTCTGAACTTCTGTATTGCTTAGGTCAAGGCTGTTGTCTTGGGGAAATTTTGAGATTTGCTGATACCCGATGATCCCCATGACAGTGATTGTTGGCATCAACCCCCAAACATGAAAGATTTATGTCATGGTACTGAAGCGCCAGTGTCCGCACGTCTGCATCAGCTTTTGTATGCTGAAGCCTCAAAAAAAGGCTCTGTTGCTAACATCTATGTTTGTCCCATTTTGTTGTTATTGTTTTGAATCCAGTTTCCCCCAGCATCAGTATGTCCCCTTTGTGCTAGTACGCCCTTAGCATCCTGCTCACTTCTTGCAGAAACTGCAAGCAGTTGATCTATATTGCGGCTGCGGCGGCATGTCATTCATTGATCAGAAGACCAACAAGGTGCAGATCAAGACCCAGTGGGCCGTGGACAGCGTCGAGGCCATGTGTCAGAGCTTCCAAGTGAACTACCCAGATGCAACGGTGAGTCATGGTCACGGATGAAATTTCACCTTGCATGCTGTGGTGAGTCCTTGTATTGCATGAGTGCATACCCTGTCAAACACCCAGGTCGAGTCAGTTCATGAGAGCAAACTTTGGCCCTACCACCCAAACCTAACCACCCAAACCTAATTACTCAAACCTCACTACCCAAACCTAACCATCCAAATCTAACCATCCAAATCTAGCCAGCCAAAGCTGTCTGTTCCCAGTTTACTCAAGAGATTGGGGGCAACAAAAAGGAGCCAAGATGCAGGCTAAACCTTCTTGAGACAAATCCTTTGATGAGTTGCTCATTGAGTAGCTTTCATATGCAAGCTGTGAACTTTGTACTGCTCAACAAAGCCATTATCTGCATGATTGAGCATGTCTCACTCTGGCGCTGTCTGTTAGTATTTTGTCTAGCAGTGCGCGCACTGTTCGCACCAACAGACGTTAGCCCGTAGCAGTCGTGGCGTTGATCTTTGTTGCCTCCGTGCCTTGCCATGAAACGCAAGCAAGTGTCAGCACTTTTTTATGAACAGCTCGCCAAGCAGTGCAGGCACTCTGCTGTGTACTCAGCAACTTTGCGACTGTGTCCTGTGCGTGTCTGATGCAATCTTCAAGCATGTACCTGAGGGTGTGTCACACAACTTGAAGCTGCCTGCTGCAGTAGATTCAGGCATATGCACAATTTCTTGCCTAATTATTGCCTAATTGCCTAATTCTCTTGCCTAATTGCTTGCAGGTGCGGTGTATGGGCGTTGATGAATGGCTGATGCTTTGCAAGAAGTTCAAACAGCTGTCAGATAGATTCCCTGAGTCATGGAGTCCACCTGATGACAAAGGAGAAGAAGGTCAGACGGAAGCAGACAGCACGCTTGCAGCTGAACCATTGCTTGCAGAGGAGCAAGGTGATGGACCTGAAGAGGATTCTGGGAAGCAGAGGAAAGGGAAGAAGAGAAGAAGGAATGGCAAAGCCAAGGGGCAAAGAAGAAGGCCAGTTCATGCAGAGACTGCAGATGCTGATGAGGATGAAGAAGATCAGAAGGAGTGGGATGTCGAGGACATTGTCAATGTGCGCATTGCTGACAATGCAAAAAGAGGCACGCAAGGTACCACTTTTATAAGCTGCAAACAGACTTAAAGATCATAGGCATGTGTGTGACATTTCTGTACCTCTTTGTTGTTTTGCATCTATCAATGCTGTCATAACTGAGGCTATGGCTCATTGGCAGAGCAGCACCGATGCATAAGTTGGGGACAATGGCTGAGGAAGGGCTGCTGCACAAGCCGATTGCTCCTGCTGCTGTAAATGATGCTCCTGCTGCTGAATGTTGCTCTTGCTGGTGAATGTTGCTGCTGCTGTATGTCGCTACCATATTGCTACGGCTGCCGAAGTCTACAATTGCTGCTGGACATTGATGTCAATGCTGCAAGCTGTGTTCATCTGCATATGGGGCTACAGGCAGTCATGATGGCTGAGAAGAGGCATCTTGACAGGCATCTGCCTCAGCAAATCTGTCCAGATGCCTCTTCTCAGCCATCATGACTGCCTGTAGCCCCATATGCAGATGAAGACAGCTTGCAGCATTGACATCAATGTCCAGCAGACTTCAGCAGCAATCATAGACGTCAGCAGCCGTAGCAATATGATAGCCATGTACAGCAGCAGCAACAGTCACCAGCAAGAGCATCGCTCAGCAGCAGGAGCAACATTCAGCAGCAGGAGCAACATTCACAGCAGCAGGAGCAACATTCACAGCAATGGGCCGTTACAACATCCATGTGAAGCTGCAGCTGCTCAAATCACTGGGACGGCAGAATTTGTATTGCTAGCAAATGAAGTGGAGTACGGAAAGCAGAGAAAAGGGAAGAAGAGGACAGGGAAGAAGAGGACAGGGTTTGAAACAGAACTTCATGTTCAGTGGCATGCAACAAACAGGGCTGTTGTGTACATGCAGGGCAGGACAAGGGCAACCTGCTAGAAGCCCTGAAGGACAGCAATTGCTGGCTGGAGTTCAAGGTGAAGTGGAAGGGCTGGTCCAGCCACGACAGCCCTAATGGCACCACATGGGAGCATGAGAAGAACCTGAACTGCGACGAGATATTGTTCAAGTTTGTATGTAAAGTGCGGCGAGAGAAGCATGTACCCTTGCCAGGTGAGTGACTGGAATAGCAGGGGGGGTGGGATTGCGGGGGGGGGGGTCATGAGAAAGGATATGCCTGAATTTGCTGAACCATGTGGAAGAATGAAACTCTGAAACACTCATGAGCCACTATGAACCACCTTCAAACTGGTTGGCAGTCTCAGCATCAACCCTCATATGGGGGTTGCAAGGCAAGCGGTTGCACTGTTTGCAAAATCTTGTGAGATGTCAAGGGTGTTCAGGTTTCAAGGATGTGAAATCCAGCATCAGCAATGCATCAAATGGCGTGCTCTGCATGTCTGCCATTGCTTCATGATTTGACCTCACTGAAGCACAGCAGAGGTGTTTTTGAACTGCAAGATTGCATTGGCACCCAAAACCTGCACACATACTGAAAAACATTGGTTGATCTGATTCTGTTACACGTTGAGTATGCTGTGGGCTGTCAGTCTGTGCTTTGAGTGCTTATCCTCAGTATTCCACCGTTGAGTTCATGCTGTTAGCGCAACAAGTGTAAAGCCTGAGTGTCCTGGGTGATGCACAGGGGACATAGACATCGTTATAGGTGGGCCGCCATGCCAGGGGGTAACAGGGCTAAACAGGCATGCAGTGAGGGTTGACATCAAAGATGACTCCAGGTACACAAATTTATCACAAAACGCATATGCAAATATTTTCACAGCAGCGCGCAGCAAGCTTCCAATTAGCAGCAGCCAAAAGGTGCCATGCATGAAGCTTAGCAAGAGATAAAACCACTTTCCCAACTATGAGGCATGCCTCAAATTGCACAATGTACCAGGATGACCCTATGTCTCATGTGGTGCCAAACTTTCTTGATTGTTGTTTTCTGTTGAACACTTGTGATGCAATGAATGACCTAATGTAATGCATGCTCAAAGGTCCACCCAGCAAGTCCAAACTCGTAATGTATCACCATTGATCCACACGGTGCTGCAGCTGCTGAACTCACACCTCTGCCAGTCGACCAATCATACCGCTTGTAAAGAATATGTCTACCGCTACCACCTGTGTGTCTCTAAGCCTCTCATTGCCCTCCTATGACATCTGGGGGCAATACAGTGCTTGTCAAGGAAGTGTCTACAGCTACCACATGCTTCTCTCCAAAGCTTTCTCCTTATCGTTCTCCGCTGACGTCTTGGGGCAACACAACACTTGTAAAGGAGATATCCGCAGCTACCATCTGCATGTCTCCTTATTGCCCTCCACTGACATTTTGGGGCAACAGTATACAAGCAAGAGAGACAGCAATGTTCAGCACTTTGTCGATGCAGGAACCGTCAGATGGAGGCTTTCTACGATGTTGTGCTGTGGTTCCAGCCTGGCTTTGTGCTGATGGAGAATGTGGTGGACATCTTGAAAAAGGAAGATGGCATGTACGCCAAGTCAGCCATGGGCTCCTTACTGCTGCTGAGTTACCAAGTGCGCATGGGCATCATTGCAGCTTGCGACCAGGGTGTGCCTCAAGTCAGGAACAGGTATAGCCTCTAAAGGCCCCACAGGTCTAGCCTCTAAAGGCCCCACAGGTCTAGCCTCACAGGTATAGCCTCTAAAGGCCCCATAGGTGAAGCCTCTAAAGGCCCCTCAGGGACAGCATAGCCTCAAGGCTCCACAGGGAAGGCCGACATGCCTCAACCTTTGACTTTTCATCAGTCAGGGCTGAAGTCAGTGCGTCTCTTTGCCACACACCTGGCACCAACAACCAGATACATGGCCATTTGGTGTCTGCTTGAAAATTCGATGGAACGGCTAAGATATTTGTTGCTTTTTCTACCCTTTTAGGCTAGCGTCCATCTGTCTTCTACACATGCTGTATGGAAGCTGCAGTATGCTTACATAGGCAAGCCAGTCAGCGAGGGGTGATGCATTGCAAAGGGGCATCAGGGAGATCAAAGCTGCAGCATGCATACATAGGCTGACTGCCAACCAGTGAACAAGGGTCATGTACCGCAATGTTGCAATGTGCGTAATGAAAAGACGTATGCTTGATTGCGCCTGGTCAAATTATCTTATTTAGAAGAAATGGTATCATTTTGGAGTGTAGTATATTATTGCCGAAGTGCCAAACCTGTGCCTCCCAAGAACTCCATACCCAGCGCCACTGCACAAGTAGTGTAGCCCTCAAAAAAAAAAAACTTATTTTGCCTGTTAAGTGATTTGTGCCTAAGACTGCCTGAAAGGACTGGTTGTGCTGCCCAGGGTGTTCATGTGGGGGGCCAAGTCAGGGGTAGAGCAATTGCCGCCCTTTCCCGAGCCTTCACATACGGCGCCAAAGTCCCATCATACAGGCCCGCGCTCTGTCAAAGACTTGTGCAAGGTCAAGTTTCAGAGCCCAGCTTCTGAGAAGAAAGCATTCGCAGTGGTAAGGCCCAGCTTCACCTGTACGAGCTTGTGAAGCATGTCTCGCTGGTTTTGAAAGGGCTGTTCACTGTGTTACTTGAGGGAAAAGGTTTGAATCGTAGAAGGCAATGAAGGCCAGGCCTGAGAGGGGAACAGTACACTCACCTCCTATCAGGCAGTATCTCACAGAGAAGCTCAATGCATCTCACCCTTAGGCGTTCCTGCTGATCAATAAGGCATAGTTTTTTCTTTTCTTTTCTTTTACTGCTGTTCACTTGTGGGGTACTGCATCACACCTGACAGCCAGATCACTGTGTTTAGCCCTGCCAACAAATGGAGCAAGCCAAACATCAAGAAGCGCAAAATAGGTTTTTGTCAGGCCAAAGCAAACTTGTTTTTTGTCAGGTCAAAGCAAAATTGTTTTTTGTCAGGACAAAGCAAAACCTTGCTGTGGAAAGCTACCATGCAAAGAGCAACCCACCCAGGCAGTTGGGGCTTAGGTCACAGGTTGTCAGAAGCTAAACAGCCTGATGGGTTACCCCCACCTGTCTGCAAAGGCAAGATCCAGCTGAAACTAGAAATTGGGAATGCAGTCACTTGTGAAGGCGTGTGAACATACACCATACAGCCTTCCGAGAAAAGTAAGACATGAGCTGGCACTGCTTCTGCAGCCGATGCTAGGTGACATGCTGAGTGATCTGCCAGAGATCTCAAGCTTTACGCTGTCCGAGCGAGCACGCTACAAGTCAGACCCCCAGACGCCCTATCAGCACTTCCTGCGGCGGCAGCCACGTGGATATGAGTCATCCATGGAAGCCAGGGTGGCAGCTGCTGACAAAACCATGCAGAGGTGTCATGAAATGCAGAGGAAGAAACTGTGTGTGGGTCGGCATACCTTTGGAGGCATTGAACAGGTGAGCAAATCCAGCTTTTTCTGCATTTGTACGCAGGCACATGTTTTCCCCTCAGGTCTTTAGTTGTTGACAATGCGCTGAGTCCAATGTAAACTACATTCTTGCATTTGCAGTTTTGCCTGTTGTATCGCATGCAATGCTGCTACCAGGGCCCTTTTGTCGCTGGTGACAGTGCAGACCTGTTACACATGCTGTTACACATGCTGTTACACATGCTGTTACAACAGCATCTGATGCTGGTTACCTAAGCTAACCCTGCTACATCCCCTCAGCCACTTGATACTCAATTTGCAGATGCAACAATCCTTCCAAGTGAGTCTGGGAAGGAATGTGACAGAGTCACACTATACAAGCCGACTTGCTCTGTATTCAGAACAGCCGTATGTTCAGAAAGCACGTATGTTCAGAAAAGCAGCTCTTGTTGTTGACAGCGCTGCTTTCATGAGGCCATCATTCGCGTCAGTTGACATGTAAAGTGTCAATTGGATGTCAGTCATATGCAACGCGCGTGCTGCTCACCATCTCTGTTGAGAGTGAAGCTTTTGTGCTTGCAGATTGGGGCAAAGTTCGCTTGTAGACGCATGCGCAGCGACTACCATCAAGCAACCTGGGACAGCATGTTGGCGGCATGCCTGCAGAAATCTGGAGCTGAAGAAGCAGAGGCAAGGCAGCTTGAGATGGCTGCTGCTACCAAGGCACTACACTTCAGCATAGGTCAAGAGGTCTGCTGATTTCTTGCCTTTCTTTCAGAAGATTTTGTTGCTACAAAAGGATCAGACACCCAAATGACAGCCAGCAAGATGAATACAACGTAATTTTGTCCAGATCTCAATTGATGTGACATACATGTCTTGATGTTTTGGGCACAATGCAATGTTGGCCCTATGTGAGTGTGCTCTTCACCTTACCTGGGTAAGGTGAGAGCCATGTAGCATTGAAATGCATGTATATGTATGCATCAACAAATGCCAGCCTGCACGCCTTGTAGTAGTCCGTCTGCAGCATTGTTTGTGGACCTGCAAACAATGAGAAGCGTGCCTGTGCTAGCATGCTGACCATCGCTGAAATGTGCTGTAATGTGAGCCGTATGCATGCTGGGCTGCAGGCTATGTGACCTGTTGTCATTTAGAAGTCTGCTGCTGTCTTTGCCAGCATACCATTTCCTGATCCAATGCTGCTGTGCTGTGCTGTGCTGCGCTGTGCTGTGCTGTGCTGTGCTGTGCTGTGCTGTGCTGTGCTGTGCTGTGCTGTCAATACACACGTTGAATGCAGGTTTTGGCAAGTGTGGATGCAGCAAAGCTGGCTTCTGGGCCCTTGAGGGATCATCGCAGTCTCTGTCATCATCTTGATGATCATCTTCGAATCTGCCAGATCCCCAAAGTCAAAGGCGCCAATTTCCGCAGCTTCCCGGTCATTGTTTGGCCTGCCAAGCAAGGCACCAACTTGAAAGGTACTTGCTGATTGCAAACCACAGCAACAACATCCAGTCAGCTACACCGTGATGCTTGCAGCAGAAGTAGAGGCCGCGCTCTGGATCTCTTCTGCACTGCACATCATGTCATCAGCAGAGCCATTCTTTGAAGACTTGCAACAGCAATGCTCCTGTGAAGCTGTATGGCATGTGTGGCCTTCACTCTTCGACGCTACCAAATCACATGCCTGGCTACACACATTCACTATGCACCACAATTCAACAACCCCCTTCCCTCATTCCTTTGCCCCCCTTGGCCCCTCCCCCTCCCCTCATTCAGGCCCCGCATTCTGCCTTCCCCTCGACATTGCCTAATCAAGACTCACAATGCACATGTCTGTTGGAAGCAATGCGGTCTGCATCTCACACACACTTCAGCTCTTTGGGATACAGAAGCATCACTTTCATGTCTTTTACAGAATTGTCTTTTGCACCATGTAAATCCAAAATAAACGACGTCTGGGGACTAGGCGAACAGTGTCTTTACATTGGGGAAACATGTTACATGTATTCACGGATGACCACTGCAGGCCAAGTATGTGCGGGCCACACTCATGCTCCCAGGCTGGAAGGTAAAAGCAGCTGCCCAGCAGGGGGCACTTGCCCTAAGGGCAAGGCCAAGGCCAAGGATGGCTTGCCCCTCCCAGAATGCCCTTCGAAGCCAGGCTGTGGGGTGTCACACCTGTGGAGAGGAACCCACGTAGAGGGTACGCTGGAAGATATGGCTATGTTTGTTTCTTTGGCTATGTTTCAGATTACACTCACAAGCGTAGTCAGCTTATTGGGCTAGAACGCACTTTTGGCATTGCATGTCATGCCCAACCTTTCAGTCTCCTCAAGAGCTTGCCTCAATATGTCAACGTTTGTGTACAGCTGCATGGGGCTATGACAAGAGTTTTGGCCCAGCAAAACAGGACATACACTGTGCATGTTCTTTTCTTTGCTGTGCTGAAGCAGCTCAAAGAAGCTGCTGTCTTCCCTGAAGAACATGGTTGTGTTATTCTTTCTCAATGCATAGAGCACGTGAGCGCCTGCTGCTTCAACTGTGTGTATCTTTGAAAGATGCCGTAACCTGCCCGTTCAGCTTGAGGGCTGCTACTGGCTGCCCTTTGAAATCATGCCCGACATGCTGCATGCTGCATTTTGAGAGGCTTAAGGGCTTGGGGCTGTTGCAGGCTGCCCCTCCAGGACAACTTTCCTGCCTACTGGTGCAGCAGTGTGCCCTCACTTCAGCGTCATGTTCAAGGGAGGCACATCCAGTGGCAGTCATGGCAGCTATGGACGCCTGTGGTATGATGAGATGCGGTGCACGGTAACAACTATGTCACTTTACACAACACGCACTCACTTTTTCCTGCTGCGGGCTTTTTGCTCTATACGGGTATGTGGTGTGTTACATGCATTATGTTACACACTTACGCTCCAGTGACCGTGCTCATGCGCCATTCATGTGACTGGCCTCGTGAGTCATCCCTGTCCCAGCATGTCATATGTGTTTATGTATGCCGGCATGTGATGTTTCTATAGCACAGGCAACACGTGTTGTTTTGTGAAGTTAATTCTGACTTTGCAGTCTGCAGCACTGCATGCCTGTGTAATCCCATGCAACATTGCTGGAGCTGTTTGCTGACTGCACTGCTGCTGCTGAACACTGGACTACGGGTACCTGACTCTAAACAAAGACATGTATTTGTTGAATGAATGAAGGTGTGAATGAATGAATGAATGCTGATTGTATTGCTGCCGCTGTGCATAGGTGATAGGGCGAGCAGCACCGCACAACATCGCAATGCTGCATCCAGACCAGGATAGGGTTATGAGCATCCGCGAGAATGCCAGAATGCAGGTCAGCGCTTCTAGGAACATTACTATCATTCTGGAGTGCCTTGGTTTCTGAAACAACACATTAGAACTGCACAGTCTCTACAGTATTTTGGTTTGGCCGCACAAGGACTGTCACCCACTTCCTTACGCTCATGGACTGATCATGCGCAAGGAGTAAACCACACAGCTCTACACTCTCAGTCATCCCAGCTCTACACTCTTAGTCATCCCAGCTCTACGCTGTTAGTCATCTCAGCTCTACACTCTTAGTCATCCCAGCAAATGACATCCTGTGTTAGACGACAAGCAGCAGGCATACACCTTACGTTAGATAGTAGACAGTACACTTGTTCCTGCAACCTTTTGGCATCATCTCAAAAGCTTCATTGAGGCCTGTATGGTGAAGCCAAGCCATAGTGGTGAGAAAGTGGACAAGCAGTAGTAGTAGTGGACAAGTAGTAGTAGTAGTGGACAAGTAGTAGAAGACCTGCCCTGCATCTTGCCTAGCTCACGTTGGACAGCATATCAATCATTGTTGGTGCTGAGCTTGATCAAAAGAATTGTTGCTGTCGCTGCTGCTGCTGATGCTGCTGTCGCTGCTGATGCCGTTGCTGCTGTGGTTGCTGCCGTCGTTGTTGTTGCTGTTGTTGCTGCTGCTGCCGCTGCTGCTGTTGTTGTTCATGCCAGTTTGCATTGAAGAGGGTCAGAAGGCAGCGTGATGGTGCAGGGCTTTCCAGACTACTTTGCCCTTGTGGGCTTGGGCAATCAACAAGGAGGGGTTGGAACATACAGCCGCAACGCCACTCTGGATGAAAGGTAGGCATGTCAACTAAGGCAAGCCTTATGTAAGATATGTCAGCATTATGTAAGATATTTTAAAGCTTACGCAAAACATGTCACCTCCATGCATGTTACTCACCTTGCATGATGCGGTCGCCACCATAAAGATTGACGTGTTGAGGGTTTAGGGTTTACGGCTTAAATGTAAAACCTCCCTAGAGTAAACCCAAAGACTATAGCAGACTGTTCTCTGGTCATGCTCTTCCAGAACAGTTGCCCAAATTTCTGCTGCTGCAATGCTGCGGTGCATGGCGTATCGACACCTCTGCAAGTGCTTGGCTATATCTTTGCCAGGCGTCACTCACATGGTGTGGATTGCCACCCCACATGACTCACATGGTCTGGATCGTCACCCCACATGACTCATGTGGTCTGGATCGTCACCCCACATGATTCACATGGTGTGAATTGTCACCCACACATTGCCTCCTGTTGTGGCATCAGCAGTATGGACTTGTCTAGCTGAAACCACTGATCACATGCAACATCTTATACAAGTTGCCCCCCGCCCCCTCTCCCCTCCTTCAGCAACTGTTCTCCTGTGGAAGCTTGACTGACAAGACCCTGATGACTGTAACAGTAGGTGTCAGGAGGCGAGAAACACAGTGCCGCCTTGCGTGGCATCAGCAGTAGGACCTTGTCTGGGCTGAAATTATTGGTCACTTTCGACGCCTCACAGCTTAACCCCCTCTTGTACCTGACTCTTGTACGTGCTGGGCTAAAGACCCTGATGACTGTGACTCAAGGTATTAGCAGATGTGGAGCACAGTACCTTCTTACATGGCATCAGCAATCAGACCTTGTCTGGCTGAAATTGTCAGTCACTTGCAAAATCCCACAGCTTAACACCAAATGATCTCCAGAATCTTGGTTGACCGCCCTGATGACTGTCTGTGTGTGCGTGTGTGCAGGTATCAGCAGATGGGCAATGCTGTGTCTCCCTGTGTGGCGGCAGCATTAGGGCGCTGCCTCCTCCAGGCTGCAGTGGCTCAAGTGCCGGCTGACGTAGACCACGCTGTGGTTGCTGTCCTGGATCCTGAGCTCCTCCAGGTGAGCCTGGGACAGAAGCTTGTGACTCACACAGCTTGCTGTCTCCTTTGCGTTATGTATGTGTTTTTATCGGATTCGGCGGCACGTAATTGTTAGCCCTCTGGCTGAGATTTGTGACTTGCACGAATGGCTGTTTCGTCTGTGTTATTGTTGTGTTGATCTGGGATTGAGAGGAGCACATCAGGTGGAGTGAAGGAGGCGTTGCTCCCCATCCTGACTTTGCGGTCAGAAGTGGCATGTGATGTCAGCAGGTGTGTGTTGATGAGTCCTAAAGACAGGAAATGTGAATTAAATGACTGCAATTGATTGATTGATTGATGACATCCACACTGTGGTAACTTTTTTTTGAGAAGCTTTGTTGCAGAGCTGCTGTTTGATAGAAAACATGTTTAAACGTCAGAAGTCTTTAGGAAAAGGATTTCAATCTGGACCATGCTGGCATTGTTGTAGCTCTTGTACCAAAGTGTATTTGTGGTATTGTGTCATTATCAGAGATGCGAGCTATGGTTGGTGGGTGTTGTGAATGGGCCAAGAGGCTCACTGTAATGCTCTAGCATACCAAAGAATTTAAAGTATAGGGATTAAAGTCATCGAGGATTTCGAAATTTAGGGATCAGGGTCATGACACATGTCAAGTGCTGACAGCGCAATAGAGCAAGCCTGGCCTATGTGAGCTGCAACCCATGTTGTATATAGTCTATGTGCTTGACGTTATGCATGTTGTTCAGGCTCTTGCCAACTGCTTCATTACTCTTTCACATGACTTCATGCAGTCTTGGGCGGAAAGCAGAGCCAAGGGGCTTCAGACTTACACACAGCAGCAGGCCAGCAAACACAGCAGGCAGGCTACAGGTGTTGCTGACACTGCAGCCACGGACTCACAGTCAGACTCACAGTCAGACTCTAGATCTGTTGTAGATTTGACTCTCCTGTCAGACTCAGACGAAGAGCACAGATTGGATTCAGACGTTGGACGCCAAATAGCAGAAGCTGACCAGCTGCAGCTATGGTCAGGATGCAAAGAGGAAGGGCAGTTGCAGCCCCAAGAAGAAGAGCGGACAGAATGTGAAGAAGAAGAGCTGCCGGAGTGTCAGGAAGAGGAGCGGCGAGAGCCCGAAGAAGAGGATCAGCTGGAGTACGAAAGTCTGCAGTCCGAGTTGGAGCTGAACCTGGATGATACGAGTGAAGAAGAGGAAGCAACAGATGAGGAAGGAGAACGGTGAAGGCACAGGTAGCATGCACCAGCAGCATGAGGCACAAGAGGAGGAAGAGGAACATGACTCAACTGGGGCAAACTGACGTTATGAAGAAGTGCGGTGCACCTGCAATGCAATGGATAAGAGGGCTGCTGTGTCCTGCACCTCCAGCTGTGCTTGATGTGATGGTGATAGGCATTTTGGCCCAAGGCATCTCCATGATTGCCAGCAGTGTTGTATTAGCTGCAGAGGCAAGTGCCCTACCCCATTTGGGGGCACCGACACTTGGGCTCCACCTTGCTTGCTCCTGCCAAGATGAAGCATGCAACAGGGCATCACGTCCAGCAGCACATCATAAATATGCTGGCTCGACAATGCTGCTGACAAGGGCATGAGGCACCAGCCATTGGTGCATTGCCCGCCTGGCCCTGCAGAAGCTCCTACCAACCATGCATGTCGTATTAGCTTCTTGTTGGGGCACAGACGTTATGCAGCTGCTGGCGCTGCTGCCAACCTTCCACCTTGTTTTTGATGTCTACCATGTATTGTCTCTATGTACTGGCTGTCGCCTTAGGAGGCTCCCGTTATGATCGCTGAAAAGCGTAAACGTTTCTTTTTCTTTTCTTTTTCTTATGTACTGGCAGGCAGCTACAAAAAGGGACAGAAGGAACAGCAGGCTAGAGTCACCTTCAGCATCAATTACATTGACAGATCTAGAGCAAGCCTTTATTTGACACTGGGCATTGTGATAGGTTTCAGTGCAAACTTACAAATGAATCTGTAGCAAATTTTATGAAACTGTATTTGCCGTTGCATAGGTGACATCAAGTGCAGCGGCATGCACATGCTGATTGAGATGTAGAGGCCTGCTTCAAACAAAGGTCTTGCAATTCACCTCTATTCTAGCTTTCTAGCAGTAAGTTGCCACAGATTTGATAAATTTGATGCTCGTGCAGACTAACTTTATCATCCCATGCCTGCACCCGAGGTGCAGATGACGGCGTTGACATAACGCAGGGTCTGTGCACATACCTCTCGTTTAGCAAATAAACCCTGGGCGTTAACGACATGGTTGCTATTACAGCTCTCGTCAAAAGTGGTGTCCAGAGTCTGAAGCAGGTCTGTTTTAGACTATTGTAGAGCACACAGCTGCCGAGCTATTCGATGCTGCGACTCAGGACAGG